>OGGQ01000222.1_pt1 | contig 81528 bp, 80 predicted proteins | sample 1571191 | NCBI WGS metagenome assembly OGGQ01 (sample SAMEA2582061, study PRJEB24529) | metagenome | biome: Human gut stool | place: China | collected 2011
CAGACGGGGGCAGCGTGCCGACGCGTGAGAAAACGGCTGGGCGTGGCGGGGCCTGCAACGAAAGAATCCGCCCATAAGGTTCCCTATCTCAAGTGGAAGAGATCCCGGCTCATAACCGGGCATATCCTGGTTCGAGGCCAGGGGGAACCACCATATGATGCAAGACAACATATCAAGAGCAAGCAGGATAAAAAAGCATAAGGTCGGGGAGGTATCCGGTAAATATGGATACCAACCGGAGAGGTTCGACTTGGACATGCAGCGGCATAAGGAGAGGATGGATTCCGTATGGAGCGACCTCATATGTTTCGCAAAAGACCGTGGGCTTACTCCGGACGATCTGCGGTATCTGCTGATTAGGCTGCACGACGAATATCTTTAACGAGGTGTGCACTATGTATAATTCCAGTTATTTCCAGCGGGGGGGGGGCAAATAATTCCCTAACCGTCAAACTGCCGAGAGGTGGTGTGGCGGTATGATTTTGAATCCGGTTGTGTATGGAGCAAAAGATTCTGGCCCTCTTTCTGATTTAAAACATATCGGCCATGTCAGTTACATTTCTAGCAATTGGAGTCAAGGAGACTCAAGCTTTTCTATAAACGTGAATGAGCCTTGGGTGACTGACAATGTAGGTAAAAATGTTGTTGTCTATGGACTCTATGCTGGAGCATATTATGATGAAATAATTCCAGCATTTACTAAATCGACTCTTAGTATGGCCGTAACAGGAATTACATTTAGAGGTAGTTCCGGAAATGCTGGATATGATTTTCAAGATATGGCATATGTCAGTTGGAATGTCAATAACAATATTTTACGGATAAACGGCAGAAATTCATTCATAGAAAATAATCCGAACGCATCAGTAAAATATAGTGGAAACTGCATTTATCTTAGCTTAGATTTTTATTTAGCGGAGTGATGAATATGATAAATAACCCTGTTGTTAGTTCGGCTGGGGGGGGCGGAGTGGCCACGATCGCGTATGGGGCAGGGATAAGCTCCCCTGAAACCACGTTTGTAAACAAAAACGGAGAGCTTATGACAACGCAGGACTATACAGTGCAGGTTCCGAAAAACACTATCGTTCGTGTTTCTGGGCAAGCAAAGGGGAACTTTTCTGCCAACGGAGAATATACTTTTGTTTGCGGCAATGAATTAGCGGACTTTGCCATGTTCATTTATGGGAACGTAGATATTACTGGGATGTGAAATGATATTATGCCCCACACCCTACAAGAACTCTCCGGGATGGTTGCTGGGGGCGACGTGGATGCGTTCTACTCTTGGCCGGAGTGGAGGCGGCTGAAGCGAGAGGTTCTCCGGCTGGATCACTTCGAGTGCCAAGAGTGCAAGAGAAGAGGAAGGTACTCTAAGGGATACATTGTCCACCATATCCATCATGTGAAGGACAGGCCTGACCTTGCGTTGAGCATATGGGACGGCAAGGAGCGGCAGCTCATTAGCGTTTGCCGGGCGTGTCATGAGGAACTGCACCCGGAGCGGGCGCTGTTGCCAAGAACGGGGAAGCCCCCGGTAACGAAGGAGAGATGGGATTGAATAACAAGAAACAGATAAGTGTCACGATGATAAATGGCGACATATACGAATTTCCGTTTTTTGATGGTTGGAGAGACAGGTTGTCCGATTGCGCCCAGGCACCCTGGCTGTCGTTTTTAAAAGAAGATGGGAGCGAAGTCATCATAAGGGCAAGCAATATTGTGGCGATAGAGGTTGTGTAACACCCCCCCTCAAAAAAAACGAGTCGAGGTTGAAAACGGCCGGTCGCTAAGGGTGCAGTCCTTTCTGTATATATTATACTATGCGTATAGGTGAGGTGATAACATGCCGAAAAAAGCATCCGGTCTGTGCGCGGTTTACGAAAAGACCGCGGATTACAAGCAGCTTCGCGAAGATCTGTTGGAGGATCTTCAATCCCGCGGGCTGGTGAGTCGGCCTTATGTGGATAAGGTCAACGAGTACATGAGTCTGTGGTGCCTGGAGAAAATGCTGGCCGAAGATATCGCGGAGCGCGGGGTGTATGTGGAGTACCAAAACGGTGCCAACCAGAAGGGAACCACAGACAACAAGAGCGTAGAGAAGATCGCCCGAATCTCTTCCCAGATGTTAAATATCTGGCGTGCCCTCGGGTTCCAGGATCAGGCGCTTAATGCGAAACCATCCGGTGGTGATGACGATGCCCTGTGAGATCCCTAAAGAGGTCCTTGGATATTTAGAGAGCGTGGAACAGGATATACCGCGGGCTTGCATGGAACAACATGCGTTGGCGGCTTATGTTCGGCGCGTGTTTTCCCAAGAGGACATCCATGTGGATCTTGAGCAGCTTGGGCGTTACCTCGGGTTGGTAAAGTATTTCCCCTATGATCGGCTCTTCCCCTGGGAGGAATTCTTGCTTACGCTTTGGGATTGCACCTACAAAGCGGACGGGACGCCACGGTGGAAAACGGTTCTCTGCATGGTAGGCCGTGGTGCTGGGAAGGATGGATTCATTGCGTTCGATTCTGCGTGTTCCATCTCTCCGTACAATCCGGTCGCTCACTACAATGTTGACATCTGTGCCAACAATGAGGAACAGGCAGTCACGCCCGTCAAGGATCTGGCAGAGGTTTTGGAGACGCCGAAGTGGGAAAGCAAGCTGCGAAAGCACTACTACCATACCAAGGAACTGATCCAAGGTCGAAAGAACAAAGGGGTTATGAAGGGACGGACCAATAATCCGAAAGGCCGGGATGGTATGCGCTCTGGCAAAGTTGTGTTCAATGAGGTCCACGCCTTCGAGAACTACGACAATATCAAGGTGTTTATCACCGGCCAAGGGAAGGTGGCCCAGCCGCGCGTCGGAATCTTCACCTCCAACGGGGAAGTTTCGGATGGACCGCTGGACGATTATCTGGCCAGAGGACGAAGGATCCTGTTTGAAGGAGAGGAGGACAACGGGTTTCTTCCCTTCATCTGCTGCCTGGAGTCTAAGGATCAGGTTCACGATCCAGAAAACTGGTTCATGGCAAATCCGTCGTTGTACTACATGCCGCACCTCCAACAAGAGATCGCGGACGAGTACCGGGATTGGAAAGACCACCCGGAACAGAATGGGGATTTCATTACCAAACGCATGGGAATCCGTGCCGGCTTAAAAGAGATCGCGGTGACCGATTATGAGAAGGTCAAGGCCACAAACCAAACGGTCCCAGATCTTCAGGGATGGTCCTGCACAGTCGGGATAGACTATGCCGAGCTGTCCGACTGGGCGGCGGTGAATCTGCACTTTCGCAGAGGGGCAGAGCGATACGACGTCAACCACGCCTGGATGTGTTTACAGTCCAGGATGCTGAGCCGTGTGAAGGCTCCGTGGAGGGAATGGGCAGAGCGCGGGTTTGTTACGGTGGTAGACGATGTGTCCATTCATCCGGATTTGCTGGCCCAATACATCGCCAAGGCGGCGGAGAAATATAACCTGAAGATGCTTGCTATGGACCACTACAGGTGGACGTTGGTTTCGGAGAGTCTGCGGAAGATCGGCTTCGACGCAGCGGACAAGACCCGGGTCAAGATGATTCGTCCGTCTGACATCATGCAGGTGGAACCAGTCATTCAAGAGTGCTTTGACCGTGGCCTGTTCCACTGGGGGGACAACCCGTGCCTTCGGTGGGCAGTGAACAACACCAAGCGGGTGGCAAGCAGCCGAAAGCTTGGCGTGGATACAGGGAATTTCATTTACGCCAAAATTGAAGCAAGAAGTCGAAAGACAGACCCGTTTATGGCGTTAGTGGCCAGCATGGTTGTTGAGCCAGCGTTGGGGGACGGGATGCCGGTGGAAATGCCGCCTGTTGGAGCCATTCGATTGTGAGGTTTGCGTGTGCTGAAAGAATTCAATGGACAAATCTGGTTTTGCTGCCCTAGGTGCGGGAAAAAGATCCACCCGGTAACGCCGGGGGCCCGCGGGGTGTATGTCACTTGCAAGCAGAAACGAAAGGATGGTAGCCGTTGCAATTGGAGCGGGGAAATCCGCTGGGAAAAATAAAATCAGTTTCCAAGTTCGAGAGCCATTGAGCCAACTGCCGAGAGATCGGTGGTTGGCTCTTTTTCTTTTAAGCAAAAACCGAAAGGAGGCGAATCGGTGGGAATCAATTTCTTTCGATGGCTTCGGGAACAAAGTCAGTCCGACCCTGTGGAGGTGACCTGCCGCGAACTATTTGAAGCCGCACAAGAATACCAAGTGCGTGAGCTATCCTTCTGGGTTTGCGTGAACATGGTCGCAAATGCGTTGGGGCGGTGCGAGTTCCGTACCTTTCAGGCCAACGAGGAGGTAAAGGGTCGAGAGTACTACCTGTGGAATGTGTCCCCGAACGTAAACCAAAACTCCAGTGCGTTCCTTCACAAGTTGGTTGCGCGTTTATACCAGAACAACGAAGCCCTAGTGGTAGACACGATGAAGCGAGGGGACCTTGATTCGCTTGTGGTGGCGGACACATGGGAACCTCCTGCGTTGTGGCCCTCCCGGCAAAACGAGTATAGCGGCGTCACGGTAGATGAGTACCAATTTCAGTATCCGTTCTATGAAAACAGCGTCATCCACTTGAAGCTGAACCAAACAAACATGAAGCCAATCCTGGACGGACTGTACCAGTCCTATTGGCGGATGGTGTCCGCGGCGATGAAGGCGTACACCTGGGGGAACGGACAGCACTGGAAGGTTCATGTAAATCAAATCGCCCAGGGCGACAAAGGGTGGGCAGAGAAGTTTCAAGAGATGATTGCCGCCCAGGTTAAGCCGTTTTTGGAAAGCGACGGAGCTATCTTGCCAGAGTTCGACGGATACACCTACGAAAACGTCAGCGGGGCTTCTGGTGCCAGCAGGGACACAAGGGATATCAGAGCCATGATAGAGGACATCTTCGACTTTACCGCAAGGGGGTTCCTGATCCCGTCCGTGTTGGTCAACGGCTCTGTCGAGGGAACGGCGGATGCCAACACACGCTTCCTCACAAACTGCATCGACCCTCTCGCGGACCAACTCCAAGAGGAAATCAACCGGAAGCGGTACGGGTATGAAGGTTGGAGCCGCGGGAACTTCCTGCGGATTGATACCTCCAGCATCATTCACTTCGATATTTTCGCCAACGCGGCCAACGTGGAAAAGTTGGTTGGGTCCGGCGCATTCACCATCAATGACGTGCTGCGGGCGGCAAACCAGCCCCCGATTACAGAGCCGTGGGGCGATGAACACTTTATGACCCTGAACATCTCCACCATGGGACAAGCCACCCGAAACCTTAGCACGAGAGGGGAGTGATACAACGTGAGAAATTACTATGCAATCCAGCAAGCCGACAGAGCGGCGGATATCTACATTTTCGGCGACATCGTACCATTCGAGTTTTTTGATGGAGATGTATCTGCAAACGGAATCCGTCGCGAGATCGAGGCGCTCGAGGTTGACGAAATCCGCGTTCACATCGACAGCTACGGTGGATCTGTTTCAGAAGGGTGGGCGATTTACAATGCACTCCGGCAACACCAGGCTAAGGTTGTGACATACGGGGATGGATTTGTTGCCAGCGCGGCCCTCTATCCGTTCCTGGCTGGCGATGAAAGAATCGCGTCCAATCTGTCCGCCTACTACCTCCACCAAGTGATGATGAGCGCCGAGGGCTACGCCAAAGACCTGCGTGCTGCGGCGGATGAGGCGGATTTCATGACCGACGTTGGAATCAATGCATTCGTCGAGCGGGCTGGTATGGATGCTGATACTGTTCGTCAACTGATGGAGGCGGAGACGTGGTTGACGCCTGCACAGGCGCTGGAGTACGGCCTCGCCACGGCCATCACAGCGGATCCGTCGGCTCCTGTGGTCCAGACAGCCAAGCGAGGGATTATCCAGCGAGTGTTTTCTGAGGCGCCCAAGCAGGAGAAACCTAGAGGGGAGCCCCTGGAGGAACCCGTGGAAGAAACGCCCGTTCCTATCAACCCTATCATGAAACTTTTCGACAACAGAAAGGAGACTTGATTCGAGATGAGAAACAACGACGCTCTGACCCGGGATGAGATCCGGGCCAAAATTCAGCAGGCCATCAAGGATGGCAACACCGATGAATTCTCGGTCGCCTTTGACGAGATGATTCAGAACATCGGAGACGATGTGCAGCAGAGAGCTGCTGCTCAGGTGGAGGAGATGAAGCAGGGGCTTGACACTTCTGTACTCACTGCCCGCGGCGTGCGACAGCTCACCAGCAAAGAGAAGGTCTTTTATCAGAAACTCATCGGCGCCATGAAGGAGAAGGATCCCCGCCAGGCTCTGAACAACCTGGATGTGGTGATGCCTGAGACCGTCATTGACGCTGTGTTCGACGAGCTCCAGACCTCCCACCCTCTGCTGTCCCATATCCAGTTCACCAACACCCGGGGCGCTATCCGGATGATGATGAACACCAACGGATATCAGGGGGCTGCCTGGGGCCAGCTGTGTGATGAGATCGTCCGGGAGCTGACCTCTGGTTTCAAGGAGGTTGACACCGGCCTGCTCAAATTGTCCGCGTTCATGCCCGTCTGCAAGGCCATGCTGGACCTTGGCCCCGAGTGGCTGGACAGTTTTGTACGGCAGGTCCTGTACGAGGCCTATGCCAACGGCCTGGAGGCCGGCATCGTGGCTGGCGACGGGAACGAGATGCCCATCGGCATGAATCGCCAGGTTGGCGACAACGTGACTGTGACCGGCGGCGTATACCCCGTAAAGGCTCCTGTGGCTGTGTCCGACTTGTCTCCCGCAACTGTGGGTAACCTGCTCTCCCTCATGGCGGTGGATCCTAATGGCAAGGCCAGAAATGTGCGTGACGTGATCCTGGTGGTCAATCCTGTGGACTATTTCCAGAAGATCATGCCCGCCACCACTATGATGACCCCCAACGGTACTTACGCCAACGACGTGATGCCTTATCCCATGACTGTAATCCAGTCTCCCGCTGTGGAGCAGGGACAGGCGATCATGGGCTTGGGGTACAAGTATTTTGCCGCTATTGGCTCCGCCCGGGACGGCCGGATTGAGTACTCCGACCACTACCGGTTCCTGGAGGATGAGCGTGTATACCTGATCAAGGGCTACGCAAACGGCTTCCCCATGGACAACAACGCTTTCTTCGTCCTGGACATCTCTGCCATCCAGCCCGCTGTGTGGAAGGTGCAGCAGGTAGACGCCCCTGACGCATCTGATGTTGCAACTCTGGCGGATCTCCGAATTGGCGGCCTGACCCTGTCTCCCGCCTTTGCGGCCGGCACTACTACCTATACCGCTTCCACTACTAACGCTACCAATACGGTCATGGCAATCCCCGCAGACGCAAATGCAACCATCGAAATCACGAACCAGGGGCCCAGTGACGACGCAGCCGCTCCCGTCGTGAATGGCCGAGCAGTTACCTGGAAGGAAGGCGCAAACACCCTGATCGTGAAGGTAACCGCAGCGAATGGTACCGCGAACAAATCTTACACTGTTACGGTGACCAAGTCGGGGGGTTAACACCCCCGGCTGATACCGGGCTCGTTGGCTCGGGGGAAATTGGAAGAGCGCGAATTGGAGCAAAATAAAACGGAAGGGGTGATTGTGCATGGCATATACGCCGACAACCTGGAATGACGGTGACCTAATCACCGCAGAAAAAATGAACAAACTCGAACAGGGCGTTCAGAACGAACAGGCGGGCCCTGAGGGTCCCGCCGGTGCTGCCGCTGGGTTTGGTACTCCTACGGCCACCGTGGATGCAAACACCGGAACTCCGTCCGTGACTGTGTCCACATCCGGTCCTGATACCGCCAAGGTGTTCGCGTTTGCGTTTAAGAACTTGAAGGGCGCGAAAGGCGATCCTGGTGACCAGGGCCCTGCCGGCCCCTCTTATACGCTTCCTGCTGCTACCACTAGCGCGCTGGGCGGCGTGAAGATGGCCGCTGCCGTTGCAGACGCAGGCGCAGCTCCTACTATGGAAGAGTTTAACGGCCTGCTGGCTTCCCTTCGTGCAGCTGGGATTCTGGCAATCTCTTAAGGGGTGACAGTATGCAGCGAGAAAACATTCCTGAATCGTTGCTGGCCGATGTAAAGAACTACCTGAACATCACCTGGGACGATGAGGCAACGGACGCGAAAATGTCCGGCCTCATCGCCGCGGGGTCTGTGTACCTGGATCTGAAATATGGCGGGGAGGCAGACTACATGGAGGACGGGCTTCCGCGCACTCTCTTGATGGAATATGTGCGGTACGCAAGAGACGGAGCGCTCGATGTGTTTGAAAACAACTATCAGCCCCTTGTCATCGGGATGCAGAACCAAAAGGCGGTGAGCGAGTATGTCCCAGCCGTGGAAGGCACCGTATCGTCCCAGTAACCAGGTCACCCAGAGTTACAACGACGGGGTTGTGACCATCTATTCTGTGGAGGATGCTGCGCGTCCTGGATATCAGCCAGAACCTAAGCTGACGAAAAAGGTTTCCCTTCGCTACGAAGAGCAGCGTTTGGGAATCCAACGCTACTATAGCGGCCGGCAAAACCAGGTGGACATTGAACGGGTAATCAGGACGCAGCGCGTCGGAAATGTGAACAACCAAAATGTCGCGATCACAGAGGATGGACGTCAGTACCGCGTTGATCTAGTGCAGTCCGTGATGGATGTATGGCCGGAATCCGTTGACATCACCCTCGCCAAAATAGAACAAGAATTCGAGGTGCCATGATGAGGTGGTACGAAACAATCATTTCTGCACACACGTCGGTGACGGATTCTGTCAGCCACAACGAAAAGCTGCACTCTGATCGGTATTTCGTTTGGGGTGAAACCGGAGCCAACGATCTGGAAGCGGGTAACCTTCACGCGGAAAATGCTGTTACCGGATACACAGATCTGTACACCAAACAGGAGTTTGACCCGTGGAAGGAACAGATAGAGGAAGCGTTTGACGCCGCCGGGATCGCCTGGTACCTAAACTCCGTGCAGTACGAAGAGGAAACGGGATTCACCCATTACGAATGGTATTGGGAGGTGACAGACGATGCCGAAGGCTAAGGTAACGACTAATGCTATTGATTCCTACATTTCGATGCTTCGAGATCTGGGGGAAAATGTTGATGATATCGCAGGAGAGGCAGTGTATGAGGGAGCTGGAATCATTGCGGATGCTGTACGAAAAAACATAAATACCATTCGCACAAACGGAAAAGACCCGTGGGAGACCAAGCGTCGAGAACTCCAAAAAGACGGATTGCGAAATGGGTTGACAACATTTGAAATCACAAATGTTGGTGGCAGGACTGAGGGCGGCGTTGGGTTTGCAGGATACAACAAAAGAGGACAGGCGAACAGGAAAGTCGCAAATGCCTTTAATAGCGGCACATCTTTTTCTAGCAAGCAACCATTTTTTGAACGTGCACTTCGAGCTAGTCGTCCCCAAGCAAGAAAAAGAATGGCGGAATACGTAGAACAAGAGTTTGAAAAAATTGTGAAAGGATGATAACACATGGCAACCATCGGTTTATCCAAACCATATTACGCCATCTACAGCAACGATGGCAACACCGTTACCTACTCCAACGGCGGCCTGATCGGCAAGGCAACCGAGTTGACCCTCGAACTGGAAGAGGGGGACAGCAATAACTTCTACGCCGACAACGCTGTTGCAGAAACGGACAACCAGTTTTCCGGCGGCACTATCACCCTGTCTACGGATGATCTGCTTCCCACTCCCATGCTGGCCATTCTTGGCCTCAAGCAGCAGGCCATGGATGTGGACGGTGTGACCACCTCTAGCCCCCAGTGGATCGTTTACGACGATGACCAGGCGATTCCTTACGTCGGCTTTGGCGGCATCATCAAGGCAAAACAAAGCGGCCAGACCAAGTGGATTGCGGTGGTATTCAATAAGATCCAGTTCGCCAATCCCGGCATCTCTGCTGTCACTCAGGGCGAGACCATCGAATGGCAGGCCAAGGAGTTGACTGCAACCGTTATGCGCGACGACAGCGTCAAACACGGCTGGCAGATGCAGTCCACCCCCATGGACACCGAGGCCGACGCGGAGGCAGCCATTAAGGATGCGCTGAACATCACAAACCCTAATCCGACCCTGGGCACACTGACGGTTTCCAGCGCCGCAGGGTCTGAGACAGGGGAAACCGAAATTACCGTGGCGCCTCCCATTACATACGGAAACCACTATGTGTACCAGGTGAACACGGACGTTACCCTCCCGGCAGAATACGGCGAGGATGTGTCTAGCTGGACGCCCTGGAATGGGATGTCTGCCATCCATGCGACCACTGGCCAGGAGATCGGCGTGGTGGAGGCAGACGCCGCGAACAAGGCAGTAAAGGCCGGCAAGACGACGGTGACGGCGAAGGAGGGTGCGTGATGCGCACAATTAACGTGAATTTTAGAGGGAACACGCATCTTGCTTGCTTTTCCTCCGGGGTCGTTGTGGCCCTGGAGGAGAAGTATGGCGATGCAGACAAGGGGCTCCAGCAGGTATTAAGCGGAAAGACCGCGGATGCTATGTGGTTCTTAACTCAGGTTATGAACGCTGGTAGCGACTACGCTGAATATAACGGCATGGAGGTTCCTCCCCGAGTTACTGAAAAAGAAGTGCTTTCCTGCATCGGGATTGATGACTTCAAGCAAATTTTTGCTGACCTTTCCTCTGTTGTTGCAGAGGGGAGCAAGACCACTGTGGAGGTCGAGTCCGAAAAAAACGTAGAGGCCAGGCAGGAGGAAAGCTGACCTCTGCCTGGCTTTTGTGGTATGGGATGAAAATCGGTCTTTCTCGGCATGAGACGCTTGTCCTTCCTTTTGGGGAACTACTTGATTTCATCGCGATCCAGCAGATAAAAAGCGAGGGCGCAAAACGCAAGCCGACGATTGATGACAACGAAAGCGAATTCATGCGCTTGTTGAGTTTTAAGTAGGAGGTGACTGCATGGCAACGGATGTATCTATTCGAGTAGGCGTTGATGGCGAAAAAGAATTTTCGTCTGCACTCAAAGCGATAAATTCTCAGATCAAGAATCTGAGCAGCGAAATGAAGTCCGCCGTCACCTCTATGTCTGGGCTGGACAGCGCTGAAAACCGGGCGGCAAAGCAGTCTGATATTTTGGGCCGGTCCCTGGAGGCACAGAAACAAAAGCTATCTGTATTGAATGGCCAGTATGACCGGCAGTCCGCAAAATTAAAAGAGCTGGCCCAGGCGGCGGAAGATGCTGCAAACGCGCAGTATTCCAGCCAGGACGAAATGGTGATGGCGGTGACAAAGGCAAACAATGCCTATAACCGCCAAAACAAGGTTGTCAATGATTTGGGTACCCAGATCAACAATACAACCGCAGAAATCAACCGGCTCCAGGCTGAAATGGGTGGCGTTTCTACGGAGACTACCCAGGCCGTAAGTGCCTTTGACCGGCTGAGTCAAAAGATCTCTCAGCAGGAGGGCGACCTCAAGGGGTTAAAACAGGCATATAGCAATGCCGTATTAGAGTTTGGCGACGGATCGTCCGAGGCGAAACAATTCGCTTCGCAAATTGAAAAACTCTCCACGGAGCTAAAGCAGAGCCGGAGTGCTATGCAGGACGCTGCCGACGCAGCGGACAAGCTGGACCGGTCTCTGGACGATGCTGGGAATGAAGCCAAAGAGGCCAGCAGCGCCTTTGGGGATGTGTTCTCTGCGGATATGCTCTCCGACGGGATTCAGTCCGTCGTTAGCGGCATTGCAGACCTTGTAGAGTCTACCTCTGAGTATCGCCGGATTATGGCATCTCTGGAGGTGTCCAGCCAGAAAGCGGGGTACACCGCCGAACAGACAGCGCAGAGTTACCAGCAATTTTACTCTGTTCTTGGGGATGAGCAGTCCAGCGCAACGGCCCTGTCCAACCTACAGGCGTTAGGTCTTTCGCAAGAGGACCTAAGCAAGATGATCGACGGAACCATTGGCGCTTGGGCGACCTATGGCGACTCTATACCCATTGATTCACTAGCTGAGGCCGTAAATGAGACAATTCGGACGTCCAAGGTCACTGGGACATTTGCCGACGTGCTCAATTGGGCCGGTACCAGCGAGGACGAATTCAATGCCTCGTTGGAAAACGCTAACAGTGAAACAGAGCGCGCCAATCTGGTTTTGAAGGAATTGTCCCGTCAAGGTCTTGTTTCCGCTGCGGAGGAATGGAGAAATACTAACTCCGCAATCGTAGAAACCAACAAGGCGTCTAGCGACCTAAATGACGCTTTAGCTCGAGCGGGAGATGCTTTGTCTCCTATGGTGGCAAAGGTGAAAGAATTTGCGGCCAACTTGGTAAACGGTTTCCTGGATATTGCAGAGAGCAGTGATATCGCTATCCCTGCCATTACGGGTGTTGCTACCGCAATCGGCGTTCTTGCTGCTGCCTCGGTTGTGTCCAAAATTGGACAACTGGTTTCCAGTCTGGGCCTTCTCACGACGCTTGCAAATCCGTTTGTTCTGCTGGGTGCGGCGGCAGCCGGTGTTGCGGCGGCGATTGTTACACTCAGCCAGAGCGAAGGGGAATACATCAGCTATTCGGAGCAGTTTGCAAACCGAATTCAGGAAACCACTGACCAGATCAACGAACACGCGGATTCCTTCAACAGCTTGCAAGAATCTGTCGGGGAGTCGATGGCATCCATCCAAAGCGAAATGGGCATTGTGGAGCAGTATGTTGGAGAGCTCCAGAGCATCACGGATGCGAATGGTCGTGTCGTAGAGGGATATGAAGAGAGAGCCGCTTACCTTGCAGACTATATAAACAACAAGGTTCCCGGGGCGGTGTCTGCGTCCGAAACCGAGGCCGGCGCGGTGTACAAAGTGTCCGACGCTATTGATGATTTGATTTTTGCGCGGAAGCAGGAAGCCGCCTTAAATGCTATTCAACCGGCATATGAGGAGGCACTTACTAAGCAGTTGCAGGCGTATCAAGATCTTACCCAAGCAACGAGAGATTATAACGCTGCGCAGGAGCAAGTAAACACTTTGCAGGGGATGCTTGCGGATACAGGTGGATTGACCGCAAAACAATATTCCGATTTGCGAAGCCAGTTGGACGCAGCGAACGAAGCCCTCGCCCAGAGCGAGCAGAATTTGACCACAGCCCAGGGGACATGGGACAGCTACAATCAGACCTTGGAAACCTATAACCAGATCGCCAATGCAACCACGGGCGACATGGCTGCGTTGGATCAAGCCATTGCACAGTCCTCTGCAAACATCGTAAAGGCGTCCGGTGATAACCAGGCGGCTCTAGCAGAAAATGTGGCGAAGATGCAGGCAGACTACCAAAACATGGTGGTCTACATTGCGGAACACTGGAACCAGATGTCCGAAACTGAACGGAATGGTTGGGCAAGTCTATTAGAGCAACAGCGATCTGCATTGGAGACTCAGGTCAATGAAGCGAGAGAGGGCGGCGTTCAGATCCCGACGGCCATCGGAACCGGAATGAACGAGGGTGCTTACCAGCTTACCGGTTCTGCCCAGCAAATCTACATGCAGTTGATGCAGGAGCTTATGCCAGGGGTGGACGCCGCGCAGATCGGCGCCGCATGGGATTTCTTGGTTTCCAACGGGATTATCACCAACGCGGGGACGGTTAACATGGCGGCTGCCTCTGTGGCGGACGGAGCGCAGACAACTCTTGACACGACGATGAACGACGGACAGCCGCAACAGACCGGTGCAACAGCTGCGCAAGGCGTTGCTGAGGGGATTACCAGTCAGTCCGGAACGGTAAATAATGCCGCCGCTAACGTAGTGACAGGAGCGAAAACGACGGCGGATGCTACCGTGCAATCGTCTAACTTCCCGGCAACGGGGACAACGATAGGACAAAACACTGCGTCAGGAATCGATAGTAGTGCACCAACGGTTTACTCCTCTATGAGTGAGCTAATTGCTGGAACAAAATCCACTGGCGATTCTGCCGTTGCCGGAGGGAATTTCCCGGCAATTGGTACAGATGCGGACGGAGAAGTAGCGAGCGGCATTAGCTCTGCCGTAGGAACCGTTACTGACCAAATGGTTTCCATGATAAACACCGCCAGAAGCGTCGGATATCAAATGGTTCGAGATTTCACTGTTATAGGTTACGCCATTAACGACGCAATCGCTGGAGCAATCAATGTGAATGCGTTGAACTCAAAACTTCGCCAAATGGCACGCAACGCGCTTTCGGCAGCAAGAAGCGAGCTTAGGATAAACTCTCCGTCTAAGGTGTTTCGCGATAAGGTCGGCAAACCCATCACAGAAGGCATTGTGGCGGGCGTTGATTCCACGGCGGAGGACGCCGTGAAGTCAGTCAGAGGTATGGCCAACTCTGTCGCAGACGCCGCCACCATTCGGAACATTCAATCTAAGTTTGAGTACGGTGCATCCCTCGTCACTCGCCCCTCCCCCAACACCCCATCCGCCATGCTCCAAGCAGCGACAGCAGCGGCACCGAGAGGGGCCGCAACCCGGGAAGTTTACCAAGTGGAGATCCCGCTGGTGATCAATGGCAAGGAATTCTACCGAGCGACATTCAACGACCTTCGAGCGGCACTGAACGGAAACGCCCGTCGGACCGCGAAATCGTCCCTGATCTAAGGGGGTGCGTGCATGAAAGCAAAACTTGTGCTTAACGGCACCGACATCTCCGGCTATCTAGCGGAGAGCGGAATCGCGCAATCTCCCGTCTACCGGCAGGAGAGCAGCGTGGTCACCATGGACGGCATCGAGCACCGTAGTAACATCCGAAAAGTGCAGCTCGACGTGGAGTTCGCCCGGATGCGAGCGGAAAACGCTTATGCTATCGCCGACCTTATTACCCAGCCGTCTACGGTGACCTACCTGGACCTGGACGGCACAGAAAAAACCAAAGTGTTCTGGGTAGAGGGCCCGGAGATGACCCAGGAGAAGGTGGAATCTGGGATCACCTGGGTGGAGGGCGGTTCCATGACTCTGGTAGAGAGGTGATACCATGCACACGACCAGCGACCTTTACAACCAGATTTTTTCCGATCCAGGTCACTGGACAGAGCTGAAATTGGACATTGCGGGGCAGGAGTATACCCAGCAAAACATTGTCTCATTGTCCATCTCTGGTGGGCTGTTCGATACCCCTGGGATCGGGAACGTAAATGCCCGGCAGATCGACATGGAGATAATTCCAATTGGGACCATTCCGAGGCAAGCGCAAATTCAGGTGTTCGTCCGGGTGTGCGTTGGGGAGCAGGTCAGCGAATGGATTCCAAAAGGCGTGTTCTTCTTCTCCACACGGGAACTGGATAAGGTGTCCGGCATCCTCACGGTAACTGGCTACGACGCTATGCTCAAGGCGGAAAACGTCTGGCTCAACGAGGATTATGTGTATGATAACTGGCCCATGCCCCAGGAAACTGCTGTGGCGGACATTGCCCAACGCATGGGCGTTTCGGTGGATCCACGCACGGTGCTCTCCGACGATTTCCCCGTTGAGTACCCCGTGGACGAAGAAGGGGACCTCACCATGCGGGAGGCGCTGTCCTTCATCGCTGTTTCCGACGCGGGCAACTGGATCATTACCGACGAAGGGAAGCTGCGATTGATCCGCTTTGGGGACATCCCAGAGCAAGTGGGGTACCTGGTGACGGAGTATGGCCAGCCCATCCAGTTTGCGGGGGAGGTGTTGATCCTTGTCTGACTCTATTTTTCTGGGATCCCGGGCAGGCAGTTTGGACATCGGTGACATCCCGTCCAACATCTCCCGTGTGAATCTCAGCGTGGATAGTGAGACCTATTACACCGCAGGGAAGGACGCGGGACGAACGCTGGAGGTCACCTGCGCCTGGGCGTCCCAGACTATGGCGAACTCCATCCTTGCCGCTGTACAGAATGTGGAGTACCAGCCCTACACCGCTGGAGAGGCCCTGATGGACCCGGCGGCGGAGATCGGGGATGGCGTTGTCGTTGGCGGGATCTATTCCGTTGTCGCTAACGAAAACATGTCGTTTTCTCGCCTGTATAATTCCGAGATATCCGCGCCCGACCTGGATGAGGTGGACGATGAGTATCCCTATGAATCCCTGGAGCGCCGGCAGTACGACCGGGAGCTGGGCAGAACGCGGTCCATGATATCCAAGTCCGCCAGCGAAATCCTCCTACAAGTGGAGGGTATCGCAGAGGATTTAGAGGGACAGATATCCAGCATTTCCGTAAAGTTGGATTCCATCACGCTTTCGGTGTCCAACGGGTCAACATCGTCCACGATTTCCCTTAAAGCGGGAGACGTGACCATTTCCAGCGAAACCATCCAGATGAATGGCCTCGTTACGTTTGCCGGCTTGTCCTCCGGTACAACTACCATCAATGGGGCCTGTATCAAAACTGGCCAGATTGACGCGGATCGCCTGAATCTCACGGGGGCCATTACGTTCTCCGATTTGTCCAGCTCCGTCCAGGGGGATATCAATGACGCGCAGAGCACGGCAAACAGCGCGTACAGCTTGGCCAACATGGCCAACAACACCGCAAATAACGCTGAGGATAAAGTAGCGGCGTGGAGCTACCGGGGCACCACATACATTGACGGCTCAAAAATCCAAACCGGCACCGTGGAGGCGTCCATACTGCGCGGCGGGACAGTGGAGCTGTTGGCGTCAAATGGGAGCTCCGTCGGAGACATTACAATCACATCTACAGCAACCGGGATCGGGCTTGAGTTTACAACAAACAGAGGCGGTATCCGAATGACCTCCGCCGGGAACTGGTGGGTGGATGCGTCTCCAGGGTCGTTCGGAATGGTTACTGGAGCAGCTGGACCTCACTTTACAATACAAGGGAATGTAACGCCGAATTCCGACGATCGCTATTCGTGCGGGGAATCTCAATTCAGGTGGACGGATGTCTGGGCGACAAACGATCAAATACGGACATCTGACAGAAATATAAAAACGGATATTTCGTACGACATATCGAGATATGATTATCTGTTTGATTTGTTGCGGCCTGTGTCGTATAAGCTAATCAACGGATCCAGCGGGCGAACCCACATGGGGTTGATCGCCCAGGACGTAGAAGCTGCGTTGTATGATTCTGGGATTTCAACGCAGGATTGCGCGGCTTTTATAAAAAACCCGGGTACGGATGAAAAAACGGGAGAACCTGTGTATCGCTACGCAATCCGATACGGTGAATTCATCCCATTGCTGATCTACCAGGTACAGAAAATAAAGGAAGCCCTAAAGGACAAAGGAGTGATTTCATGACGAAGGTTCAGGAATATTTAGACCAGGCGTTTAAATATATCTCCGCCATCCCCGTATCTGGGGAACAGGTGGAGATCATGGCGCGGGCCAGGGAATTGCTCCGGATGGCCTATGCTGAGGCTGGAAAGGACGCAGCGGAGGTGAAAGAGGATGGCTAATGTACCAAAGGCGATTACCGACTTGCCGGTAGCATCCATCATGGGCGATGATGATCTGCTCGTTGTCTCTCAGAATGCAACCACATCCAGTATCAAGGGCGAGCTCATCAAGAGTTACGCCCAGAACGCCGTTGCATCCCAGGTTACGGCAGCCCAGACGGCGGCCACACAGGCGGCCAACTCCGCCACTAACGCTGAGTCCGCCCTCCAGGGTGCGGAGGACGCCCAGGAGGCAGCGGAGAGCGCCCAGGCATCTGCCGAGCAGGCTGCAACCGAGGCAACCAATGCAGCGGGCACTATCGGCGACTCCGTGGAGCAAGCACAGGGCTACGCGACCCAAGCTGGCAGCGCCAGGGATGCCGCAATCTCCGCCCAGCAGGCAGCGGAGACCGCGGAGGACAACGCTGTTTCCGCCAAGACCGCCGCGGAGACAGCCCAGACAGCGGCGGAAGGCTCCGCTACCCAGGCGGCTGGAAGTGCCACCACGGCGCAGTCTGCGGCGACCCAGGCGGGCGAGGCAAAAGACGATGCTGTCACTGCCCAGGGCCAGGCGGAGACGGCGGCCAACACTGCGACCAGTGCGGCGACCTCCGCCCAGGATTCTGCCACCGATGCGGAGAACGCTAAAACCTACATTGAGAACATGAACATGGAGGGCAACACCCTCCCCGCCGGTTCCCAGGTTACTGTGACAAAGACGCAGGATTCCCAGGGAAATCTGCTGTTCGTAATTGGCGTTCCCCAAGGGCCCCAGGGTGAACAAGGAATTCGGGGCAAACAGGGCATCCAGGGCCCCCAGGGTGTGAGCGTTACCGGGGCAACCGTAAACGAGAGTGGCGACCTGGTGATTACCCTCTCTGCCGGGGAACCCATCAATGCAGGTTCCGTCATCGGCCCCCAGGGCATCCAGGGTGAGGTTGGCCTCCCCGGCGCGAGTGTAGACCGTATCGAGCGCACGTCCGGCACTGGCGCACCTGGCACCACCGATACCTATACCGTATACCTCACCGACGGGCAGACTGGAGGTACATTCCAGGTATACAACGGGGCTAACGGCACGGGCTCCGGCGATTTCATGGCGGATGGGTCGGTGCCGATGACTGGTGACCTCCAGATGGGCGGGCACAAGATAACCAACCTCGCGGAGCCCACCGACAACACAGACGCGGCGTCCAAAGAGTATGTGGACGATACCATAACCGTTTCTCTTGTCGGAAACTACATCCCAACGGGCCAGAAGGGACAAGCCAACGGCGTTGCATCCCTGGACGGCTCCGGGAAGGTTCCGAGCGCTCAGTTACCCCCGATGGACTATGTTCCTACAAGCCGAACCGTTAACGGACATGCGCTCAGTGCCGATGTTACACTGGATGCGGATGATGTCGGAGCCATCCCTAACCCCACTAGCGGAACGGCGGGGCAAGTGCTGACCAAAACCTCCACGGGCGAAGAATGGTCCGACGCCCCCAGCGGGTTACCTGAAGGGGGCACTGAGGGGCAGATTCTTAAAAGGGGAGCAAGTGGCGCGGAGTGGGACGATGCTGAGTGGTTGCCTTTGAGTGGGGGAGAAGTTAGTGGGACTGTAACTTTTCGTAACTATATTTCTATCCGCGATTACATTAGTATGTATAGAAATGCTGATATTAAGTTTATTTTTTCGGGTATTGAAGATTCTGGAAAAATTATTTTCGATAGTATTTCGAGTGATGTTAATATCAACATAGGACCAGTTGAAGATAATTCTGGACACGCTCTTTCAATTGATAGCAGAATCACTAATATCGAGACTCCGAAAGAAAATACTGATGCCGTCACCCTCGGCTACCTAAACACCCAACTCTCCACCAAACTCACCACTCCCACCGGCACCGCAGGCCAACTCCTCGGCTTCACCGCAGACAACACGGTTGGCGCTGTGGATGCACCTAAAAGCGGTCTCACTCAGGAGCAGGCGGATGAAAGGTATTTGCAGTTGAGTGGGGGGACGTTGACGGGGGCGCTCACTCTGAATGGCGAACCGACTGAAGACCTTCAGGCTGCCCCAAAACAATACGTAGACGCTCTCAAACCCCTCGCTCGCACGATCACCCTCACCACCTCCGGCTGGTCCTCCAACACCCAGACCGTCACCGTCTCTGGTGTGGTTGCATCTGAGACCGCACAACTCATCACACCTACCCCAGCTATCGCCTCTCAAACCGCGTACTATGAGGCCGGGATCATGTGTACTGGGCAGGCTGCAAACAGTCTGACATTTACCTGCCAGACTGTACCTACAAGCAATCTGACTGTGTATGTCGTAATTCAACCGTTGAGCTAAGGAGGTGCGGTATGATTCAGAATGGAGTTGTGTCTGGTGGGGGAGAGAAGAAATTTAATATTACGCAAAACGGGGCGTATCAATTATTTCCAAACGATGCGTTTGCCGGAGAAATTTTAACGAGTGCCAGCATCGAGAAGCCGATGGGTTGGAGTGTTATGACGGCACAGAATATGCAAGATGTTCCGATCGGAACCAGGACTGCACCTGGTGGATCCAGCACGATGTTTTATTTTGTTATGCCCGCAGAAGATGTCATAGTAACCATCGTTTAAGGGGCCAGAATGGAACCACTATTCACACTAATCGGAATCGCCCTCGGATCCTCCGGCCTATCCGCCATCATCGTAGCAATCCTCAACCACAGATGGGCCGTGAAGAAGGGGACAAGCACAAAATTGGATGCCCTTCTGGAGGCACAAAAAGTGCTCATGATTGATCGGGTGCGGTATCTCGGGGAGTGCTACATCATCCGAGGGCACATCACTCTGGACGAAAAAGAGAACCTGGTCGAGATGTATCAGGCATATAAAAATCTGGGAGGGAACGGGCATCTCAAAACCGTTATGGAGGAGATAGACCGGCTCCCAATGCACGGAGAGGAAGTGAAGAAATGAGTGAGAAATGGAAAACCTGGTGGCGCGCTGCTGGCGTCCGAGCCATCAAAACCTGCGCACAGGCTGCGGTGGCGGCAATCGGGGCATCTGCCGTGCTGTCGGATGTCAACTGGATTACCGTGGTTTCTACCGCGGTGCTGGCCGGCGTACTGTCGCTGTTAACATCCGTGGCAGGGCTGCCGGAAGTGGAACAGGAGGTGAGTACTGGTGAGTAATAGTAAGCTAGTTGTATACACGAAATTGTCCCCTCACTGCACGAAGCCCAGACAGGGTAAGATCAAGGGCATCTCCATCCATACGATGGCTGGCCCTGGCAGTGTAGAGGGCTGCGGTCAAGTGTTCCAGACCTCAGAGGCATCCTCTCACTACGGCATCGGGCCGGATGGCCGCATCGGACAGTACGTGCTCGAGGAGAACCGGGCCTGGTGCTGCTCCCATAAGGTGGACCATGAGGTTGTGACCATCGAGGTATCCAGTATCCAGAGCTACGAGGAGCCATACGAGTGTACCGCCGCAGCCTTTGAAAGCCTGATCGACCTTTGCGTGGACATCTGCCAGCGCAATGGCATCAAGGAACTGATCTGGAAGGAAGGCAAGCAGTATTGCCCGGCCTTTACCGGTAACTGGGCGGTGTGCAATATGGTGCCCCACCGGTACACCACGGACAAGGGCAAAAGTTGTCCGGGGAACTACTTATTCGGGAAATACGGTGAAATTGCGGAGCGTGTGAACGCCCAATTAAAAGGAGAGGATGACGATATGGATATCAATAAGCTGCTGGCAGAGATGACTGATGAGCAGGCCTATGAAATCGTGAGAAAGGCTGAGATGCATGCCCACACCCTCCCTGACGATGAGTGGTCGGAGGAGGAAGGCTGGTTCAAAAAGGCCCATGAACTTGGCATTTCCGATGGCTCCGATCCCGTGCGCCACATGAAGCGCAACGAGGTTGTGGCCATCCTCGGCAGACTGGGGTTGCTCAAATGACTATCCGCAACCCCGACAACATTCCCGAGGAAATCGTCCGGGCAGCCATCGCCATGATGGAGCAGGAGGAAGGGCGCAGAGTGGTGGAGCTGTCCATCCGCCGCACCGAGAACCCCGATGAATATGGGATCACTCCCGTTTTCGAGAAAGTGCCGTTCCAGCGCATCCGCCGGATCACCGGCTACCTGGTGGGAGACTTGGGCCGGTTCAACGATGCCAAGCGGGCGGAGGTGGAGGACAGGGTGAAGCACGGGACGTAAAAAAAGAGGCCCTCCGCGGGCCTCTTTTTCGTGTATGCAATAGGTATGCAATAGCCAAATTTTTCGAAAATCAATTTGAAAAGGCGAGCAATAAAAAAGTTCCGAAAACCACCTGTTTAGGTTAGTTTTCGGAACTTTTGGTCCGAGTGTTGAGATTCGAACTCAAGGCCTCTTGAACCCCATTCAAGCGCGATACCAAACTTCGCCACACCCGGGTGCCGTCTCAAACAGCTTAATCATAATATCATGGGGCGCAAAAAAATGCAAGCCTTTTTTTCAAAAGAACGAGAAAAAACTGCACAAACTGGAATATTATGATTTGGTTAAATCATACAATCCCCGGGAAAATGAGCCCTTGGGCCACGATTTGGGACCAGGTTTCCAGGGCGGGGTAGGCCTCCCGCAGGTCCTCCGGGGCCACCCAGCTGCCGGACATCTTTCCGGTCTCCCGAACGGTGACCTCTCCGTCGGTCTCCAGCAGGTAGACCAGGGCGGTGTGGTAATCGCTGACCCCGCCGGTGGTCTCGTTGATGAGGCCCACACAGGTGAGGGCGGTGAGGTGGGGGAGGATGACCTCCTCCGCCAGCTCCCGGCGCAGACCGGCCTCGATGGGGTCGGCAGCGCTCTCCTCGGTGGGGTTGATGTGGCCCCCCAGCCCCAGGGAAAGTTTGTCGTGGAGGCGGGCCTCGGTCTGCCCCTTCAGCCGGCGGAGGAGGAAGTATTCCCCGCCCCGGCGGAGAATGCCGTAGGGGATGATCTGCCGCACGGTGGTGTCGTACTCCGCCTGCTGCCGGGGGAGGAAGGTGTGGTGGTCCAGCAGGAACTGCCGCACTGCCTCCAGCCCGTCGGTGAGAAAGACCTGGCCGCGGAGGCGGGCCTCCAGGGCCTGGCGGTCCACCACGAGGACCTGTTCTGTGTTCATACTACGCACCTGCTTTCCAAAGGGTTCCCGCCGGGGTCACAGCCGGTCCACCTTCCGCTCCGGGAAGACGAAGATGAACAGCAGGGAGCTCACCAGCAGCAGGAAGGGATAGAAGAGGAAGGGGATGATCTGGAAGGCGGTCAGGGAGAAGCCCAGCTCGGTGGCCGCCGACAGGGCCACCAGCATCTGGGCCCCGTAGGGGAGGACCCCCTGGAACACGCAGGAGAAGGTGTCCAGCAGGGAGGCCGCCTTCCGGGGGGCGATGCCATAGTCCCGGGCCATCTCCTTGGCGATGGGGTTGGCCATCACGATGGCCACGGTGTTGTTGGCGGTGGCCACGTCCATGGCACCCACCAGCAGGCCCATCCCCAGCTGGCCGCCCTTTCGGCCGCGGAACACCTTCTTCACCCCGTAGAGCAGGGCGTCGAACCCGCCATAAGCCCGGATCAGGGCGCCCATGGCGGAGACCAGAATGGCCACCATGGCGGTCTCATACATCCCGGCGGCGCCGCTGCCCATGTTGGCCAGCAGATCGGTGGGTGCTGTGGCGCCTGTGGCCAGCATGATGAAGGACCCGGAGACGATGCCCACCACCAGCACCAGAAAGACATTAAACCCCAGAATGCCCCCCACCAGCACCAGAAGGTAGGGGAGGATTTGGATGAGGCTGTACTCCTCCACCACAGGCTGCACCCCCGACTGCCCGGCAGAGCAGAGGAGGAGCAGCCCCAAGGTAACCAGGGCAGCCGGCAGGGCGATGGCGAAGTTCACCCGAAACTTGTCCTTCATGGGGCAGCCTTGGCCGTTGCAGGCGGCGATGGTGGTATCGGAGATAAAGGAGAGGTTGTCCCCAAACATCCCGCCGCCCAGCACGGCGGCCACGCACATGGCAGGGGAAAAGCCGGAGGCCCCAGCCACGGAAAGGGCAATGGGGGTGATGAGGGTGATGGTTCCCACCGAGGTGCCCATGGCCAGGGAGACAAAGCAGCTCACCACGAAAAGAACCGCCACGGCAAACTGGGGCGGGATGATGGACAGAAGAAAGTAGGCCACGCTGTCTGCGCTGCTCCGGCCCACCACCCCCACAAACAGGCCGGCGGTCAGGAAGATGAGAACCATGATAATGATATTCTTATCGCCCACGCCTTTGCCCATGAGGGTCAGCTTTTCCTCCAAGGGAAGGGCTCGGTTCTGGCAGCAAGCCACAAAGAGGGCGATGAGAAAGACCACCACAATGGGGATGCTGTAAAACCCCATGGGGATCTTCAGCCCGTACTCAAAGAGAAACCCCAGGCCCAGGTAGAGCACCAGAAACACCCCGATGGGGAGCAGTGCCTTGACATTTCCTTTCTTCATAGGTGGAAACCTCCTGCATATCGTGTCACGTATCCTACTCTACCCAAAAGGAAGTGCCCTTGTCAAGGGGAAGAAGAGGGCTGGGCCCAACCTCCCTGCTTGGGCAGAGAGAAACAGAAAAAGGAGTCGGAAAAAACCGCATTTTATGCTTGCATTTTCTGGCCCCACCTGGTAAAATATATCGCGATCTATGGAAATAAGGGTGGTCCTCTGGGGCGCCGTCCAAGGGAGACGGGGAAAAACGCCTCACGAACGCCTGATAACAGGAGGAAAACAGATCATGAATCTCATGCAGAACTTTGTTGAGAAGAACATGCCTGAAAAGGCAGCCCCCGACGTCACCGTGGGCGACACCGTCCGTGTCCACCTGCGGGTCAAGGAAGGCAACCGGGAGAGAATCCAGGTCTTCGAGGGTACCGTCATTGCCAAGAAGCACGGCGGCATCAACGAGACCTTCACCGTCCGCCGCATCTCCTATGGCGTCGGCGTGGAAAAGGTGTTCCCCCTCTACAGCCCCGTCATTGAAAAGGTGGAGACCGTCCGCAAAGGTAAGGTCCGCCGGGCCAAGCTGTACTATCTGCGTGACCGCGTGGGTAAGGCAGCCAAGGTCAAGGAAAAGCTGTAATCTCCGCGAGAGTTCAAAAAAGGGAGCGCGCTGGCGCTCCCTTTTTTGTGGAAAAGGCTTTTCAGACCAGGAAATCTCGTGTATACTATCTTAGTTATGGAATTTGCCATGGGCTGCCCCCCACGGGGCGGCAGGGAAGGAGGGAAGGCCCTGTGAACATTCAATGGTACCCCGGCCACATGACCAAGACCCGGCGGATGATCGGGGAGAACCTGAAGTTTGTGGATGTGGTGGCGGAGATCATCGACGCCCGCATCCCCATCGCCAGCCGCAACCCGGACATTGACGATCTGGTGGGGACCAAGCCCCGGGTGGTGGTCCTCAACCGGGCCGACCAGGCAGACCCTGCCGCTACCAAACTCTGGGAGGCGCATTTCCGCGCCCAGGGGATGGCCGTGCTCACCTGCGATGCCCACAGCGGCGCAGGGGTGAAGCAGTTCTCCCCGGTGATGCGGGGGGCGCTCAAGGAGCAGATCGCCAAATGGCGGGAGAAGGGCCAGGTAGGCCGCCCGGTCCGGGCCATGGTGGTGGGCATCCCCAACGTGGGCAAGTCCACTTTTATCAATAAGGTAGCCAAGAAAAAGTCCGCCAAGGCCTCGGACCGCCCCGGCGTCACCCGGGGCAAGCAGTGGATCACCGTGGACCAGGGGCTGGAACTGCTGGACACCCCCGGCATCCTCTGGCCCAAGTTTGAGGATGAGACCATCGGCCTCCACCTGGCCTTCACCGGCGCGGTGCGGGACGCCATCATGGACGTGGAGACCCTGGCCTGCCACCTCATTGAGCTGCTGGCCCAGCGGAAGCCGGAGGCCCTCACCGCCCGGTTTAAGATCGTCCCAGAGGCCGGCATGTCCGGCTGGGACCTGCTGGAGGCCGGCGGGCGAAAGCGGGGCTTTCTCATCTCCGGCGGTGAGGTGGACTTAGAGCGCATGGCCAACATCCTCCTGGACGAGTTCCGGGGGGGCAAGCTGGGCCGGATTACCCTGGAACTGCCCCAGGACCTGGAAGGGGAGGCCGACCATGGCGGAACGCCCTGACCTGTGGCAGCTGGAAAGCGACCTCCACGCCCAGGGGTACGGCACCCTCTGCGGGGTGGACGAGGCCGGGGCCGGCCCCCTGGCCGGCCGGGTCTATGCCGCCGCGGTGATCCTGCCCCAGGGGTGGGACCACCCCTACCTCAACGACTCCAAACGGGTGACGCCCCGCCGGCGGGACCTGCTCTACGAGGCCATCACCCAGGAGGCTCTGGCCTGGTCCGTGGCTTGGGCAGAGCCGGAGGAGATCGACGCCATCAACATCCTCCAGGCACGGATGCTGGCCATGGAGCGGGCCATCCAAGGCCTGTCCATCCCCCCGGACCTGGCCCTCATCGACGGCAACCGGTCCCAGGGCATCACCGCCCCCAACCAGACGGTGGTGAAGGGGGACAGTAAGAGCGCCTCCATCGCCGCTGCCTCCATCCTGGCCAAGGTGTGCCGGGACCGGCACATGATGGAGATGGACCAGCAGTACCCCCAGTATGGCTTTGCCCAGCACAAGGGATACCCCACCAAGCTCCATTACGAGCGGCTGCGCCAGTACGGCCCCTGTCCCATCCACCGCAAGACCTTCCTCACAAAGCTGTGAGGGGGGGCGACCGGTCCGGCCTGGGCCTGTGGGGGGAGGAACAGGCAGCCCGCTATCTGGAATCCCAGGGGTACCAGGTGACCGCTTCCCGCTACCGCTGCCGGGAGGGGGAACTGGACCTGGTGGCGGAGGGGAAGGGATACCTGTGCTTTGTGGAGGTCAAGCTCCGCAAGGACCATCACCTGGCCCAGGCCCGGGAATTTGTCACCCCCGCCAAGCAGCGGAAGGTGCGCATTGCCGCCCAGTACTACCTGCTGGACCACCCCACCCAGCTGCAGCCCCGCTTTGACGTCATCGAAGTCTACGCCCCCCAGGGCAGGGACACGGCCCAGCCGGAGATCTGCCACTGGGAGAACGCGTTTTAACCCGTTTTTGTATCATTTCCAAGGGGCTCTCTCCCTGTTTGAGGGAGCGAGGCCAGACTATTCAAAGGTGTGTGAATCCCATGAACTATGTCAGCACAAGAAACCGCAACATCGCCCTCACCGCCAGCCAGGCCATCTCCCAGGGGCTGGCCCGGGACGGGGGGCTGCTTACCCCCGAGGTCCTGCCCAAGCTCACCCCTGAGATGCTGGAGGACCTGCGGGGCAAGTCCTACAGCCAGCGGGCGGTGGCCGTGATGAAGCTCTTCCTGGAGGATTTCTCGGAGGAGGAGCTCACCGCCTACACCCAGGCCGGCTATGGGGCGGGGAAGTTTGACGATCCCCAGGTGGCCCCCCTCCATCCCCTGAACGACAAGACGGCCTGCCTGGAGCTGTGGCACGGCCCCACGTCGGCCTTCAAGGACATGGCCCTGCAGATCCTGCCCCACCTCCTCTCCGCCTCCCTGGTGAAGACCCAGGAGGACAAGACGGTGTGCATCCTGGTGGCCACCTCCGGCGACACCGGCAAGGCCGCCCTGGAGGGCTTTAAGGACGTGGACCGGACCAAGATCCTGGTCTTCTACCCCAAGGACGGGGTGTCCGCCGTCCAGGCCCTGCAGATGCAGACCCAGCAGGGGGGCAACGTGGGGGTGTGCGCCGTCCACGGCAACTTTGACGATGCCCAGACAGGGGTCAAAATCCTGTTCTCCGACGAGAAGCTCCGGGGGGATCTGGCAGAGCGGGGATACTTCCTCTCCTCCGCCAACTCCATCAACTGGGGCCGGATCCTGCCGCAGCTGGTCTATTACATCTCCGCCTACTGCGACCTGCTCAACCAGGGGAAGATCCAGATGGGGGAGAAGGTCAACTACTGCGTGCCCACCGGGAACTTCGGCAACATCCTGGCCTGCTGGTACGCCGGCCAGATGGGCCTGCCTGTGGGCAAGCTGATCTGCGCCTCCAACAGCAACAACGTCCTCACGGACTTCCTGGCCACCGGCACCTATGACCGGAACCGGCCCTTCCACACCACCATGTCCCCCTCGATGGACATTCTGGTCTCTAGCAACTTGGAGCGGCTCCTGTTCGCCCTCTCTGGGCAGGACGACCAGGCCGTGGCCGGGTACATGAAGCAGCTGAACGAGACGGGGAAGTACACCGTCTCCGAGGCCATCCAGGCCTGCCTCCGGGAGGATTTCTACGGCGGCTTCTGCGACGAGGCCACCACCAGCCAGACCATCGCCCAGGTGTGGAAGGACTACGGTTACCTCATCGATCCCCACACCGCCGTGGCCTACCATGTGATGGAGGACTACCGGAAGGCCACGGGGGATGACCGCACCACCGTCTTCGTCTCCACCGCCAGCCCCTTCAAGTTCTGTGACAGCGTGCTGCACAGCCTGGGGGTGGACCAGGTGGAAGAGGGCCTGGGCGCTCTGGACCAGCTGGAGAAGGTCTCCGGCCGGCCGGCCCCTGTGCCCCTGGCCTCCCTCCGGGACAAGGCCGTGCGCTTCACCGAGAGCGTGGACAAGGGCCAGATGATGGACGTGGTGCTGGAGATGCTCCGCTGAGGAAAGGGGAAGGCCGTGGCACTGTATACCATCGGTGACACCCACCTGTCTCTGGGGAGCAGCAAGCCCATGGACGTGTTCGGCGGAGCCTGGGAGGGGTACGTGGACAAACTGGCCCAGGGCCTGTCCATCCTCCAGCCGGAGGACACGCTGGTCATCGCCGGGGACATCTCCTGGGGCATGAGTTTGGAGGAGGCCGAGGCGGATTTTGCCTGGCTGGATGCCCTGCCGGGGACCAAGATCCTCATGAAGGGCAACCACGACTATTGGTGGAACACGGCCTCGAAAATGAACCGCTTTTTCCAGGAGAAAGGGTTCACTACCCTGCGCATTCTCCACAACAACTGCCACCTCTACGGGGAGACCGCCCTGTGCGGGACCCGAGGGTGGTTCTACGAGGAGGACAAGCCGGGCCAGAGCCAAAAGGTGTTCCACCGGGAACTCCAGCGGCTGGAGACCTCCCTCAAAGCGGCCGGGGACCGGGAGAAGCTCTGCTTCCTCCACTACCCCCCCTGCTACACCGGCTACTGCTGCCAGCCCATTCTGGACCTGCTGACTGCCTATGGGGTGAAGGCCTGTTACTACGGCCACCTCCACGGGGCCAGCCACCGTCTGGCCCTGCAAGGGAACCGGGATGGGGTGGATTACCACCTGGTGGCGGCGGATTATCTCCGTTTTCACCCGGAAAAAATCTTAGAATAAGGAAAAAAGTCAGGAAAACCCCTGGAAATTTCCATTCGTTTCTGATAGAATACTTCATATATACTGCAATACAATGCCTTTTTGGGCTCTGCCACAAGGAAAAAAGGGCGTTTCACAGGAGGAAAAAAGGACATGAATGTCAAGAGCGTTGTCGAAAACAAAGAGAAATACGAGGTCGAGCTGACCATCGAAGTGGGTCAGGAGGAATTTGAGGCCGGCCTGGAGAAGGCCTACCGCAAGAACCGTTCCAGCATCTCGGTCCCCGGGTTCCGTAAGGGCAAGGCCCCCCGTAAGGTGATCGAGGGCATGTACGGCGCCGGGGTGTTCTATGAAGACGCCATTGAAGAACTCTATCCCCAGGCCTGCGCCCAGGCCATTGAGGAGAAGGGTCTGGATTCCGTGGCCCCTCCCCAGGTGGAAGTCACCGAAGTGGGCAAGCAGGGCTTTACCATGAAGGCTACTGTGACCGTTCGTCCCGTGATCACCCTGAAGCAGTATAAAGGCCTGGAGGCCGACAAGATCCTGCCCACCGTCACCGAGGAAGCCGTGGACCGTGAGCTCCAGCAGTACGTGGACCGCGCCACCCGTCTGGAGCCGGTGGAGCGGGCTGCCGCCATGGGGGACAGCGTGGTCATCGACTACGAGGGTACCAAGGACGGTGTGGCCTTTGACGGCGGCGCTGCCAAGGGCTATGAGCTGGCCCTGGGCTCCCACACCTTCATCCCCGGCTTCGAGGAGCAGCTGGTGGACATGAAGGCTGGGGACGAGAAGACCATCGACCTCACCTTCCCCGAGGACTATCACGCCAAGGACCTGGCTGGCCAGCCGGTGAAGTTTGCCGTGAAGTGCATCGAGGTCAAGGAGAAGAAGGTCCCCGAGATTGACGACGAGTTCGCCAAGGACGTGTCCGAGTTTGACACCCTGGCCGAGTTTAAGGACGACCTGAAGCAGAAGATCATCGACCGCAACATGGCCCAGAGCGAGGCCAGATTCCGCCAGGCTCTGCTGGGCCAGCTGTGCGACCAGGTGGACATTGAGATCCCCGAGGCCATGGTGAATGCCCAGGTGGACCGCCTGGTGGAGAGCTATGCCTCCCGTCTGGAGCAGCAGGGCATCAGCCTGGAGATGTACATGCAGTACATGGCTATGACCGCCGACAAGCTGCGGGACGACCTGAAGGAGCCCGCTGTGACCCAGATCAAGCAGCAGCTGGCTCTGGACGCCGTGGTGGCTGCCGAAGGCATCACCATCAGCGACGAGGAAGTGGACGAAGAGGTGAAGAAGGCTGCGGCCAACCTCAATGTCCCCTACGAGCAGGTGATCGAGGGCCTGGATAAGGAGCCCCTGAAGGTCGACCTGGCTCGGGACAAGGCCATGGCCCTGGTGGCTGCCGAGGGCAAGCCCCACCTGGTGGCCGCAGAGGATGACGGCGACATCAAGGTCACCGAAGTGACCAAGGACGACGTCCAGGAAGAGAGCAAAGAGGAAGCAACCGGCGAGGAAGCCCCCGCCGAGGAGAAACCCAAGAAGCGTACCACTCGGACCAAGAAGACCGAGGAGGCCGCCGGGGAAGAGGCAGAGAAGAAGCCTGCTGCCAGAAAACCCAGAGCCAAGAAGACCACCGAAGAGGGGGAGGAAGCCCCCAAGAAAACCACCACCCGCAAAAAGAAGGCCGAGGAGCCCAAGGGTGAGGAATAATTTTCCGTCAGGCGGGCATACTGTGCTCTGAATGGAAAAGGAGATCAAGCTATGAGTTTAGTGCCCTATGTAGTCGAACAAACCAACCGGGGAGAGCGGTCCTATGACATCTTCTCCCGTCTGCTCAACGACCGGATCATCTTCCTGTCCGAGGAGGTCAACGACACCACCGCCAGCCTGGTGGTGGCCCAGTTGCTGTACCTGGAGTCCCAGAACCCGGACCAGGACATTCAATTCTACATCAACAGCCCCGGCGGGTCTGTTACGGCGGGAATGGCCATTTATGACACCATGCAGTACATCAAGTGTGATGTCTCCACCATCTGCATTGGTATGGCGGCCAGCATGGGCGCCTTCCTGCTGGCTGCGGGGACCAAGGGCAAGCGCATGGCGCTGCCCAACGCGGAGATTATGATCCATCAGCCCTCCGCAGGGACCCAGGGCCAAATCACCGACATGGCGATTCACCTGAAGCGTCTGGAAGTGATCAAGCAGCGGATGAACCGTATCCTTTCGGAAAACACCGGCAAACCCCTGGATGTGGTGACAGCTGACTGTGAGCGGGACAATTTCATGTCCGCTCAAGAGGCCATGGAGTATGGCCTCATCGATAAAGTGATCGAAAAGCGCTGATCAGACCATGGAAAAAGGGGGGCGTGGGTCCCCCTTTTTCCTGCGTTAGTAAAGAGGTGAAACGACTTTGTCCAAGAACGACGAAAAGCGTGCCATCCGTTGCTCCTTCTGCGGCAAACACCAGGACCAGGTGGCCAAGATCATCGCCGGGCCTGGGGCCTACATCTGCAACGAGTGCGTCCATCTGTGCATGGACATCCTGGAGAACATGAACCCGCCAGAAGAGCAGCTGGCCAACCCCGATATGCCGGAGATCATCCCCAGCCCCAAAGAGATCAAGGCATACCTGGACGAATACGTCATCGGCCAGGACGCGGCCAAGATTGCCCTGTCCGTGGCGGTGTACAACCACTATAAGCGGATCTACTTCGGCGGTGGGGAGGACGTGGAGCTCCAGAAGAGCAACATCCTCCTCCTGGGCCCCACCGGCAGCGGTAAGACCCTGCTGGCCCAGACCCTGGCTAAGATCCTGAAGGTCCCCTTTGCCATCGCCGACGCCACCACCCTGACCGAGGCCGGCTACGTGGGTGACGACGTGGAGAACATTCTCCTCCGCCTGGTTCAGGCTGCCGACTATGACATTGAGCAGGCAGAACGGGGGATCATTTACATCGACGAGATGGATAAAATCGCTCGGAAGAGTGAAAATACCTCCATCACCCGGGACGTCTCCGGGGAAGGGGTGCAGCAGGCCCTGCTGAAAATTCTGGAGGGCACTGTGGCCAACGTCCCCCCTCAGGGCGGCCGCAAGCACCCCCACCAGGAGTTTATCCAGGTGAACACCAAGAACATCCTCTTTATCTGCGGCGGCGCCTTCGACGGCGTGGAGAAGATCATCGAAAAGCGGGTGAACCAGAAGGGTATCGGCTTTGGAGCGGAAATTCTCAGCAAGTCCGAGATGGAGCAGCGCAATGTCCTGAGCCAAATCCAGCCCCATGACCTGCTGAAGTTTGGCATCATCCCCGAGTTGGTGGGCCGTCTGCCGGTGATCACGGCGCTGGAGCCCCTGCGCCGGGAGGACTTGGTGCGCATCCTCACCGAGCCTAAGAATGCCCTGGTGAAGCAGTATCAGAAGCTGCTGGAGTATGACATGGTGAAGCTGGTCTTTACCCCCGGCTCTCTGGAGGCGGTGGCCGACAAGTCCATGGAGCGGGGCATCGGCGCCCGCGGCCTGCGGGCCGTGCTGGAGGAGATCATGTCCCCCATCATGTACGACATCCCCTCGGACAGCGCCATCGTGGAGGTGGACATCACCCCCGAGAGTGTCAAGGACGGGGCCGAGCCCGTCCTGATTCGGGACCCCAACCGGCCTCCTCGGCCCCATCTGGGGGCGGCGGCCCTGCGGGCCCAGGCCGGCGGTTTGGCCCGGCAGAACGGGACTGCCTAACGGGGCGGTACCCCAAACAAGTGAAGGAAACCACAGGGCGGAGGGGGAAACTTCTCCGCCCTTTCTGCCCATACCGGCGCGGGCCGGTGTGGGCCTTTGGAAAGGAAGTGAATCGGTTTGCCTGAGGAAGAAAAGACCGAACGCAAGGAACTGCATACCATGCCCACCCTGGCCCTGCGGGGGTTGACCATCTATCCCAAGATGATGGTCCACTTCGACGTGGGGCGGGAGGCCTCCATCAAAGCCATTGAGGAGGCCATGAGCTCCAACACCTCCATTTTCCTGGTGGCCCAGAAGGACATTCGGGTGGAGGTGCCGGACCGGAACCATCTCTTTGACATTGGGACGGTCTCCACGGTGCGCCAAATCCTCCGCCTGCCCGGTAAGACCATCCGGGTCATGGTGGAAGGGGAGTACCGGGCCCGCCTCCATGACCTGGTGCAGACCGAGCCCTACCTGGTGGCCCAGGTGGAGCCGGCAGAGCATGGCCCGGCTTACGAGGGAAAGAGCAATTCCCTCCGGGCCGAGGCGGCCATCCGCCAGGCCTATGAACTCTTTGACCGCTACTGTGAGCTGTCCCCCAAGAGTGCTTCGGCGGAGATGCTCATGAACATCATGTCCAGTGAGGACCCCGGCTATATCGCCGACTTCATCGCCCAGAATGTCTCCATGCGGGTGCTGGACAAGCAGTCCATCCTGGACGAGCTGCGCCCGGTGCAGCGGCTGAATAAAATCAACCGCCTGCTCCACCGGGAGGTGGAGATCCTGGAAATGGAGCAGAACATCCAGCGCCGGGTCCAGGAGAACATGACCCAGAACCAGAAGGACGCCTTCCTGCGGGAGCAGGTGCGGGTGATCCAGGAGGAACTGGGGGAGGACGGGGACAACGAGATCACCGCTTACCGCCGCCAGATCATGGAGGCCAAGCTGCCGGAAGAGGTGACCAATAAGCTCCTCAAAGAGGTGACCCACCTGGAGAAGCAGCCCTTTGGTTCTGCCGAGTCCTCGGTGCTGCGCAACTACCTGGACGTGTGCCTGGAGCTGCCTTGGACCAAGACCTCCAAGGAGCGGGTGAGCGTCTCCGCTGCCCGGAAAATTCTGGACGCAGACCACTATGGCCTGGAAAAGGTGAAGGAGCGCGTCCTGGAATTCCTGGCCGTCAAGCAGCTGGCCCCGGACCTCAAGGGGCAGATTCTCTGCCTGGTGGGCCCCCCTGGTGTGGGTAAGACCTCCATCGCCATGTCGGTGGCCCGGGCACTGAACCGGAAGCTGGCCCGGATCTCCCTGGGCGGCGTCCACGACGAGGCGGACATCCGGGGCCACCGGAAGACCTACGTGGGGGCCATGCCCGGGCGGATCATCAATGCCATCCGCCAGGCCGGCACCAAGAACCCCCTCCTCCTGCTGGACGAGATCGACAAACTGGGCAGCGACCTCCGGGGAGATCCCGCCGCCGCCCTGCTGGAGGTGCTGGACAGCGAGCAGAACAGCACCTTCCGGGACCATTTCGTGGAGCTCCCCTTCGACCTGTCCGATGTGCTCTTCGTGACCACCGCCAACACCACCTCCACCATCCCCCGGCCCCTCTTGGACCGGATGGAGGTTATTGAACTGTCCAACTACACCGACGAGGAGAAACTGCAGATCGCCAAGCAGCACCTGCTGCCCAAGCAGCTCAAGCGCCATGGCCTGAAGAAGAGCCAAGTGAAACTCACCGACGATGCCATCCGGGAGCTCATTGTCTCCTACACCCGGGAGTCTGGCGTTCGAGTGCTGGAGCGGGAGCTGGGTGCCCTGTGCCGGAAAGTGGCCATGGGGATCGTCTCGGAGGAGTACAAGCAGGCCCATGTGACCGGAGACAACCTGGAGCAGTTCCTGGGTCCCCGGAAGTTCCACCCGGAAAAGAACGGCCTGGAAAACCAGGTAGGCCTGGTCAACGGCCTGGCCTGGACTGCCGTAGGGGGCACCCTTCTGGAGGCCGAGGCCAATGTGATCCCCGGCTCCGGCAAGGTGGAGCTCACCGGCAACCTGGGCAACGTGATGAAGGAGTCGGCCCGGGCGGCCTTCACCTATATCCGCAGCCGGGCAGTGCAGCTGGGCATCGAGGCCAACTTCTATAAGGAGAAGGACATCCACGTCCACTTCCCAGAGGGGGCCGTGCCCAAGGACGGCCCCTCCGCCGGGGTGACCATCACCACCGCCATGGTCTCTGCCCTCACAGGGATCCCCGTAAGAGGGGATGTGGCCATGACGGGGGAGGTCACCCTCCGGGGCCGGGTGCTGCCCATCGGTGGCCTGCGGGAGAAGTCCATGGCCGCCCTGCGCAACGGCATCCACACGGTGATCATCCCCAAGGACAACGAGCCCGACCTGGAGGAGATTGACCAGACCGTCCGCAGCGCCCTCCAGTTCATCCCCGTGGACCATGTGGACCAGGTACTGGCCAACGCCCTGGAGCGGCCGCCCCTGGCCCAGCCGGACCAGGCAGGGGGCCAGGTCCCCGTGGTGGGCCCGGAGACCGGGTCCACCCACGCCACCATCCCCCAGGCCTAAAAACTTGGGACGGGAAAGGAAAGGCCATGAAACTAAACACACAGAACGCGGAGTTCATCCTCTCCGCGGCGAAATTGGCAGACTGTCCCCGGGACAGTCTGCCGCAGATCGCCTTCGCCGGCCGGTCCAACGTGGGCAAGTCCTCGGTGATCAACCGCCTGCTGGGGCGGAAGAACTTTGCCCGGGTGGGCTCCGCCCCCGGCAAGACCACCCACATCAACTACTTCCGCATCGACAAGCAGGTCTACTTTGTGGACCTGCCTGGCTACGGCTACGCCAAGGTATCCAAGCAGGAGCGGGCCCGGTGGGGCAAACTCATCGAGCAGTGGTTTGCCGATACCAGCCTGCTCACCCTGGGCATCCTCTTGGTGGACTTGCGCCACAAACCCACAGCCGACGACTGCGTCATGGCCCAGTGGTTCCAGAACAGCGGAAAACCCTTTGTGGTGGTGGCCAACAAGCAGGATAAGATCAAGAAAAGCGAGTGGGAACCCAACCTGGCCCGGATCCGGGAGACCCTGTCCCTGGACGAGGCCACCCCCATCATCTCCTTTTCTGCCGAAAAAGGGCTGGGGAAGGAGGAGCTGATGGCGGTCATCCTGGACCACATCAGCGCCCACGGCAGCCAGACCGCGCAAGACCAATAGAGAGACCCGGCTGGCGCCGGAGAGGGAGGAAAACAATATGAGACGTGTGGGAGGACTGTTCCTCTTTGCCATCCTGGCCGGCTTCTGCATCGGCCTGGGGGGTACGGTATTTCTGCGGCTGCGGGATGCCTTCCCCGGGGGCAACGTGGTGGGGGCTTTGCTGTTTACCATCGGCCTGTTCACCATCTGTACCCGGGGCTATGCGCTGTTTACGGGCAAGGCCTGCTACCTGTTTGAAAACCCCTGGCCGGGGTACCTGCTGGACCTGCTGATCATCTGGGTGGGCAACCTCCTGGGCGCCATGCTCATCGCAGGGATCGAGACCCTCACCGGCATCGTGGGGCCGGAATCCGGGATCAACGTCACCGCCGCCGCCATGGTGGACGGGAAAATGGGGGACAGTTACCTGAGTCTGTTCCTCCTGGGCATCCTGTGCAACATCTGCATCTTCATCGCCGTCAATGGGTATGCCAAGAACCCCCACCAGATGGGGAAGTACCTGGCCCTCTTCCTGGGAGTCACGGTGTTCATCGTCTCCGGCATGGAGCATAGCGTGGCGGACATGTACTACTGGTCGGTCTCCGGGGTGCTCTATGGGCAGCCGGGGGAGTCCCTCCTTCGCCTGGTGGTTATCTCCCTGGGCAACGTGGTGGGCGGCGTGTTCTTCCCTGTGGTGGAGGCCTGGAAGGCCAAGCTGGAGGCCGTCAAGGCGGAAGTTACATAACGACATGTTTCCCAGGCGGGGTCCGGTCACCGGGCCCCGCCCTTTTGCTGTTCAAGGGACGGATGACAACCGCTGGGATCTCTGGTATAATGAAGCCCGATTCTGTAATAAAGGAGTGGAACCCATGAAGCAGTGGGACAAGGCGGCCGTGTATCGCCTCCTGACGGAGCGAGGCATCTGGCACGAGATCACCGAACACCCCGCGGTGTACAACATGGAGGAGATGGCGGCAGTAGACCTGCCCTACCCAGAAGCCGACGGGAAGAACCTCTTCGTCCGGGACGATAAGAAGCGGCAGTACTACCTCATCACCGTCCGGGGGGATAAGCGGGTGGACCTGAAAGCCTTCCGCCAGGCAAACCATACCCGCCCCCTGAGTTTTGCCTCGGCGGAGGATCTGTGGGACAAGCTGGGCCTTACCCCCGGGTCTGTCACCCCCCTGGGGCTGCTGGGGAGCGAAGGGGGGCAGGTGGAACTCTTCCTGGACCAGGCGTTCCTGGACCCGCCAGGCCTCATCGGGGTCCACCCCAACGACAACACCGCCACCCTTTGGCTGCACACCCAGGACCTGATCACTTTGTTAGAGGACCACGGCGCCGTGGTCCACGTGGTGCCCCTTTAAGGGCGCTAGGAGGCGCATCTATGCTGTATTTTCTCCAAGGCCTTACCATGGGCCTGGCCTATGTGGCCCCCATCGGGGTCCAGAACCTGTTTGTCATCAACGCCGCCCTCAACCAACCCCGCCGCCGGGCCCTGCTGACGGCCCTGGTGGTGGTGTTTTTCGATGTCTCCTTGGCCCTGGCCTGCTTTTTTGGGGTGGGGGCGGTGATGGAGGCCTTCCCCGCCGTGGGTATGGTGGTTCTCCTGGTGGGGAGTGTCATTGTGCTGGCCATTGGCATCGGCTTGCTGCGAACCAAGGAGCAGCCGCCAGAGCAAGAGGCGGAGGGTCCCCGGCCCACCAGTCTGGCCAAAACGGCCTCCACCGCCTTTGTGGTCACCTGGTGCAACCCCCAGGCCCTCATCGACGGCACCATGATGCTGGGGGCCTTTCGGGCCACCCTGCCGGCGGCCCAGTCTGCGCCCTTCATCGGCGGGGTGGGGCTGGCCTCCTGCCTGTGGTTTACGGGGGTGACGCTGGTGATCTCCCTCTTCCGCCGCAAGTTTACCCCCAAGGTCATGGTGTGGATCAACCGGGTCTGCGGGGCGGTGATTCTGGTCTATGGGGGAAGGCTCCTCTGGTCCTTCCTCTCTGCGCTGTTTTGAAAGGGGTGTTTGGCATGCAAACCATTGCCATCATTGAGGACGATCTTGCCATCGGCGATCTGTTGGAGGAGGCCCTCCGAGAGGAGGGCTATGCCGTCCTCCGGGCCTATTCCGGCACCGAGGCCCAGTATCTCCTGGCCCAGCACACCCCGGACCTGATCCTCCTGGATCTGATGCTCCCGGGGTGCACCGGGGAGGAACTTCTCCCCGCCCTCCAGGGCATCCCCGTCATTGTGGTCAGTGCCAAGGTGGGGGTGGACGACAAGGTCCAGGCCCTTCTGGCCGGGGCGGCGGACTATGTGAGCAAGCCCTTCGCCCTGCCGGAACTGCTGGCCCGCATCACGGCCCAGCTGCGGAAGGCCCACGCCCCCACGCCCGCCCTGCTCACCTGCGGGGACTTGACCTTGGATCTCACTGCCCACCAGGTGGCCGTCAGGGGGCAGCCGGTGAAGCTCACCCGGACGGAGTACGCCATCTGCCGCCTGCTGTTGCAGAACCCCGGCCAGGTGCTGGCCAAGTCGGTGATCCTAGACCGGATCAGCCAGGACACCCCCGACTGCACCGAGGGTTCCCTGAAGCAGCACATGAGCAACCTGCGGAAAAAGCTCCGCCAGGCCGGGGGCCGGGAGTACATCCAGTCGGTATGGGGCATTGGCTTCCAGCTGACCCAGGGATCTTGACGAAATCTTGACGGTTTTCTTCCCCGCTTTCTTGACCCTTTGGGGGTATCCTAGGGGCAAGCTAAGACAAAGGAGGAGATTTCATGGACTATGCCTTGACCACCCAGGGCCTGACCAAGACCTACGCCCAGACCAAGGCTCTCAACGGCCTGACCATGCATGTGCCCAAAGGGGCCATCTACGGGTTCGTGGGGAAGAACGGGGCGGGGAAAACCACCCTCATCCGTCTGGTCTGCGGCCTGCAGGCCCCCACAGCGGGGGACTACACCCTCTACGGGGTGCCCCACACCGCGCCGGAGATCCACAAGGCCCGCCGCCGGATGGGGGCGGTGGTGGAGACCCCCTCGGTGTATTTGGACCTCACCGCTGCGGACAATCTGAAACTCCAGTACCGCCTGCTGGGCCTGCCCTCGGAGGAGGGGATCCCAGAACAGCTCCACCTGGTGGGCCTGGGGGATACGGGGAAGAAGAAGGCCCGCCACTTCTCCCTGGGCATGCGCCAGCGGCTGGGGATTGCCGTGGCCCTGTGCGGGGACCCGGACTTTCTCATCCTGGACGAGCCCATCAACGGCCTGGACCCCCAGGGCATCATCGAGATGCGGGAGCTTATCCTCCGCCTGAACCGGGAGCATCAGATCACCGTCCTTATTTCCAGCCACATCCTGGATGAGCTGGCCCGCCTGGCCACCCACTACGGCTTTCTGGACCGGGGGACCCTGGTGCAGGAGATCAGCGCCCAGGAATTGGAGGCGGCCTGCCGCAAATGTACCCGCCTCACCGTGACCAACGCCGCTGCCCTTTGCCAAGTGCTGGACCGGCAGGGCATCGAGTACCGCCTGGCCGGGGAAGGGGAGGTGGACGTCTACGGGGAGGGAAACCTCACCCAGCTGATCCTGGACCTCAGTCAGGCCGGATGCCAGGTCACGGGCCTGCACCAGCGGGACGAGAGCCTGGAGAGCTATTACATGAACCTGATAGGGGGTGAGGAGACATGATCGCCCTGCTCAGCACCAACTTTTTCCGGATCCGGAGAGACCTGCTGTTTTGGCTGGCCCTGTGCGTGTGCCTGGTGGGGGGCATCGCCTTCGGCATGGGATTTCGCGGCGCCCCCGCCTTTGACGACTTCTATGCCTTTCCCTTCTTTGTGGCCCTGTGTGCCTTTCTCTCCCTCTTCCTGGGGCGGGAGTACGGCGACGGGACCTTGCGGAATAAGGTGACCGCCGGCTACCGGCGGGGCCAGATCTACCTGGCCTATCTCCTGGCGTCCCTGACCGTGGGGCTGCTGTTCCTGGCAGCCTTTCTGCTGCCCTTTGTGGTGATGAATGCGGCCGCACTGGCCCCCTTAGGGGCGAAGGTGTTGGGCCCGGCCCTGGTGGGGATGGTCCTGCTGTGCGCGGCGTTGGTGGCCCTGTTTACCGCCATCAGCTGCTGTGTGAGCCTGTGGGTTGTGGGAGCCCTTGCGAACCTGGGGCTGTGGTTTTTCCTGATGTTTGGGGCCTATCAGATTGAGTTTGCCCTGGGGCAGCCGGCCTATGTTACGGAATATTACACGGATGCCCAGGGGAGGGAATATGAAGGGGAAACCACCCCCAACCCCCATTACCTGGGCGGAACCCTCCGGGTGGTGGCAGAGGGGGTGGATGCCTGCCTGCCCAACGGACAGATGAACCACCTGGTCTCCTACCTCACCACCTGTCTGTCCCTCCAGGAAACCGGCCTGGACCCGGAAGGGGCAGAACTCTATCAAGAGGTCCGGTTCCGGGATCCCCTCTGCGCCCTGGCGGTCACCGCTGGGGTCACCGCAGTGGGACTTGCCGTGTTCCGCAAGAAAGACTTGAAGTAAGGGAGGCGCCAAAACCATGCAAAATCTACTTTCTGCCAACCTCTTTCACCTTCGCCGGCACAAGGCCTTTTGGGCGGCGGCCCTGTTCATGGTGGTCTACGCCCTGGCGGAGGCCGTGGGCCTGTACCGCCAGGGGGACAGTGTGGTGGGGGACGGGCTCTTCGCCTTCCGGTCCTTCTTCGGGGTGGTGCTGGCCGCCTTTTGTACTCTGTATTTAGGCACCGAATACCACGACGGCACCATCCGCAACAAGGTGGCGGCAGGGTTCCGCCGGGGGCAGATCTATGGGGCCTACCTTCTGGCCTGCCTTTTCGGCGGGGTGATCCTCTGGGCGGTCTATGTGGTGGTCTACCTGGCGGTGGGCCTCCCCCTGCTGGAGGGTGAGTTGGGCAGCCCTCTCCAATTGGGGACCAGCCTGTTGGGCTGCCTGCTGATTACGGCGGTGTGGGTCTCCCTCTACACTTGCCTGGTGAATCTGATCCAGGCCAAGTCCACGGTGACGGCGGCTGCTATTCTCCTGGCCTTTGCCATGCTCCTGGGGAGCATGTTCCTCTACAGCCGCCTGGACGAGCCCCAGGTCTACCCCTACACCGACCGGGGGTTCGTGGCCGGGGAGATCAACCCCAACTACCTCCAAGGCACCCAGCGGGCGGTGTACGAGGCCCTGTTTTACCTCCTGCCCGACGGCCAGGGGATGCAGATCCTCACCCAGTCGGTGGAGCTGCCCAAGGAACTGGGGATCCACGCTGGGGTGGCCGCGGGGCTGGTGGTCCTCACCACAGGCCTGGGCGTGGGCGGCTTCCAGCGCAAGAATTTGAAGTAACGGGAGGAAAGGAGGGGGCGCTATGCTTCCCTGGCTGCTGTGTGCCCTGCTGGGGGTTCTGATCTTGGTGCTGCTGGGGAAGGTCTGCGCCCTCACCCGGTCCATGGAGGAGATCTGCGACCAGATGGAGGACCGGCTGGAGGGGGACACCAACAACCTCCTCACCCTCTCCACCCGGGATCCCCATGCCCGGCGTCTGGCTGCCCAGCTGAACGCCCAGCTCCGCCTGCTGCGGCAGCAGCGCCGCCAGTACCTCAACGGAGACCGGGAGCTGAAGGAGGCCGTGACCAACATCTCCCACGACCTGCGCACCCCTCTCACCGCCATCTGCGGCTATCTGGACCTGCTGGACCGGCAGGCGCACGCTCCCGCCGTGGCCCGGTACCTGGACCAGATCCAAAACCGGGTGGAGGCCATGAAGGCCCTCACCGAGGAGCTCTTCCGCTACTCCGTGCTGGCCTCCAAGGAGGCGTGGGAGTACACCGACGTCCTCCTCAACCAGGTGCTGGAGGAGAGCCTCCTGGCCCACTACGGGGCCCTCACCCAGCAGGGGATCACCCCGCAGCTGGACCTGACAGAGGTTCCCGTCCACCGCCGGCTGGATCGGAAGGCGGTGAGCCGGGTGTTCTCCAACCTCCTGAGCAACGCCCTGAAATACAGTCAGGGGGACCTGCGGGTCACCCTCACCGAGGCGGGGGAGGTCACCTTCTCCAACACGGCCCCCGACCTCACCCCGGTGATGGTGGGCCGCCTGTTCGACCGTTTCTACACCGTGGAGACCGGCCGCAGTGCCACCGGGTTGGGGCTCTCCATTGCCAAGCTCCTCACCGAGGCCATGGGCGGGACCATCCAGGCAGAGTACCATGGGGAGATTCTTACCCTTCGCCTGTCGTTTCCCGCATCAATGGGAAATTCTGCCCCATAGAGACTATCCGACGGCGGGAATCTATGGTATCATGGTTCTAAGCTCAGAGAGAAGGAGGCAGTGCCCATGTTTACCCTTTCCAACTTTATCGACAACGACGATATCCGTACCCTAGCCCAGCTGGGCCCCTTCCAGGTGATCGAGTACCAGCGGGACCTCAGCGTCACCCCTGGCAATGCCCAGACGGCCTATTTCAGCAGTGCCATGCATGTCCGCCGGCGGCAGGTGATCTGTGACCTCAGCAAGGCCAACATTACCCTCCAGGCTGGGGCCATGCAGTGGATGGTGGGCAACGTCAACGCCACCACCGGCATCAAAGGGGTGGGGGATCTTCTCGGCAAGGCCCTGCGAGGGTCGGTCACCAAGGAGTCGGCCATCAAGCCGGAGTACACCGGGGACGGCCTGCTGGTGCTGGAACCCACCTACAAGCACATCCTCCTGCTGGACCTGCTGGAGTGGAACGGTTCCATCGTCCTGGACGACGGCCTGTTCCTGGCCTGTGACGCCAACCTGAAGCACAAGGCAGTGATGCGGTCCAACCTCTCCTCCGCCGTGGCGGGCAACGAGGGGCTCTTCAACCTGGGCCTCGTCGGCCAGGGGGTGGTCTGCTTGGAGTCGGAGTGCCCTCGGGAGGAACTCATCGAGGTCACCCTCCAAAACGACGTGCTGAAGATCGACGGCAACCTGGCTGTGGCCTGGAGCGGCAGCCTGGACTTCACCGTGGAGCGGTCGGGGAAAACCCTGGTAGGCTCCGCCGCCTCTGGGGAGGGGCTGGTGAACGTCTACCGGGGCACGGGCAAGGTGCTCATGGCCCCGGTGGCGGGGAACGCCTAACCCTGCCTGCAACCATTCCAACCACAACAGCCCCCCACCGGAAGGTGGGGAGTTGTTGTACCATTTCTCAGGAAAGGAGCCAATGGCATGGAGTATCTTACCCTGCACAACGGGCGCAGGATGCCCGCCCTGGGCCTGGGCACCTGGGACCTCCGGGGACAGACCTGTGTGGAAACCATCCCCCGGGCCCTGGAACTGGGCTACCGCCTCATCGACACCGCCCAGATGTATGAGAATGAAAGGGAGGTGGGCCAGGGCCTTCGCCTGGCCGGCCTGCCCCGGGAGGAAGTCTGGGTCACCACCAAGATTTTCCGGCCGGACACCACCTACGCCAAGGCTAAGGCCGCCATCCAGCGCTCCCTGGACCAGCTGGCGCTGGACTACATCGACCTGCTGCTGATCCACGAGCCCTACGACACCGCCGAGGAGATGTACGTAGCCCTGGAGGAGGCCTACCAGGCCGGGACCTTGCGGGCCATCGGCATTTCCAACTTCCACGAGGCCCGGTACCAAACCTTCCTGGCAGGCTGCCAGGTGGTTCCCATGGTAAACCAGGTGGAGTCCCACGTCTACTTCCTGCGGAAGGACTTGCAGCGGGCCATGGCCGCCCACGGCACCGTGACCCAGGCCTGGGCCCCCTTCACCGAGGGCCGGCGGGACCTGTTCTCTGAACCCGTCCTCCGGGAAGTGGGCCGCCGCCATGGGAAGACCGCTGCCCAGGTGGCCCTGCGGTACCTTTTGCAGAACGGCATGGGGGTGGTGGTGAAGTCCTCCCGTCTGCCGCGTCTGGCGGAGAATTTCCAGGTGTTTGACTTTACCCTCACGCCCCAGGAGCTCCAGGCGGTGGCCCAGCTGGAGGAGGGCCAGTCCCTCTTCGGCTGGTATCCATGAGGGGCTTTTCTCCCGGCCCGGAGTGTGCTATGATAAAGACAGTTTTTGAAAGAAAGGAAGGATTCCCATGACCCAGACCCAGAGAGACCAACTGACCCAGCTGGTGAACCAGCTCATCCAAGCCCCTTCCTGCTGCGCCGAGGCCAAGGAGGCCGGCCAGAACTGGCTGACCGCCGCCGGCACCGCCGGGGAGCAGGCCGCCACCCAGGCCCTGATGGCCGAGTTGGAGGAGGACATCATGCCCATCGAGGGGCTCATCGCCTTTGTCAGCTCTCCGGCAGGGGCTCAGGTGTTTGGCGCGGAACAGGCCAAAGCCATGGAGGCCCACGCCAGAGAAATCCAGGCCGCCGGGGCCAAGTACTGTGACTGCCCCGCCTGCGCCCTCTCCGAGAAGATTCTGGCCATGAAGGCCGACCTGCTGGGCTGAAGTGCCCACGTTCTTCCCATAAAAAACTGCCTGGAAGCCAGTGGCTTCCAGGCAGTTTTTCGTTGGGAGGAGAGAGGGCGCTTAGTACTCTACCACACCCTCGTAGACCAGCACCGCGTCGCCGGTGAGGATGACCTCATGGTCGGTGTAGTTGACCACCAGGTCGCCGCCGATGAGCTTGACGGTGATGTCCTTGCCCTTTTCCACGAAGCCGTTCTCCGTGGCGGCAATGACGGCGGCGCAGGCGCCGGTGCCGCAGGCCACGGTCTCCCCGTTGCCCCGTTCGTACACCCGCATCCGCAGGGTGTTCTCGTTGACAATGCGGACAAACTCGGTGTTGATCCGGTCAGGGAAGTACTTGGCGTGCTCGAACTGGGGCCCTAAGGTCTCCAGATCCAGGACGGAGGGGTCCTCGCAGAACACCACGCAGTGGGGGTTGCCCACGCTGGCGCAGGTGATGTTGTAAGTGCCTCCGGCGATCTCCACCGGCCGGTTGATGATGGTGGCGCCGGGGAGGGTGGTGGGCAGGCTCAGGGCGTCCAGATCGGCCTTCCCCATGCCCACGCTGACGGTGTTGGCCTTGCCGTTGCGGGTGTAGATCAGCAGGCTCTTGATGCCGCCGGCGGTCTCAATGGTCATGTAGTCCTTCTTGACGATGCCCTTGTCGTAAAGGTACTTGCCCATGCAGCGGATGGCGTTGCCGGCCATGCCGCCCTCGGTGCCGTCCCGGTTGAAGATGCGCATCTTGGCGTCGGCCACGTCGGAGTGCTCCATGAGGACGATGCCGTAGCCGCCGATGCCGTAGTGCCAGTCGCAGAGGCTGACGCACAGGGAGCCGGGGCTGGCGATCTTCCCGTCCCGGTTGTCGAAGAAGATGTAGTCGTTGCCGCAGCCCTGCATCTTGGCGAAGGGGAGGAGCTGCCGTTCCTTCCGCATGTGGTTCAGGTCCACAAGCTCGGTGTTGTACAGGTGGAACCGGCTGGCGATCATGTTGGCCATGGCATTGGCGGTGTCCAGGGCGGTGATGGAGGCGATGGAGTGGCGCACGGCCTCCCGGTGGAGCTCGATGTACTCCCGGATGGTGTCGTCGTAGAGGGCGCCGGTGTAGACGATCAGGCCGATCTTCCCCTCCTCCATGAGCTGGTAGGCCTCCGACCCGGGGACGATGGGGGGGATCTCGTGGACCTGGATGCCCAGGGAGCGGATGGCCTGGGCGGTGTCCGCCGTGGCGTACATGGGCATCTTCAGGTCGTCAAACTTCTTGGCTAGGCCCACCACTTCGGGCAGCTCGTGGTTTTCCACGCTGAGAAGGACGCCTTTGCCGGTGTAGTTGCGGTAGCCGGCGGCGGCAAAGCCTTTGAACAGGGCCTCGTGGAAGGTGCGGCCCAGGCCCAGCACCTCGCCGGTGGACTTCATCTCCGGGCCCAGGATGGCGTTGGCGTCGGTGATCTTCTCGAAGGAGAAGACGGGGACTTTGACGGCATAGTAGGGGGGGATCTTCCACAGGCCGGAGGGGTACCCCAGCTCCTTCAGGGTGGCCCCCATCATGATCTTGGTGGCCAGGTCCACCATGGGGATGCCGGTGACCTTGCTCAGGTAGGGCACCGTCCGGGAGGCACGGGGGTTGACCTCGATGACGAAGAGTTCGTCCTGGTAGACCAGGTACTGGATGTTTACCAGCCCCTTGGTGCCCAGGGCCAGGGCCAGCTTTTCCGAGCAGTCCACCACGATCTGCATCATCTTATCGGTGAGGCTGTAGGGGGGGTAGACGGCGATGGAGTCGCCGCTGTGGACGCCGGCCCGCTCGATGTGCTCCATGATGCCGGGCATCAGCACGTCGGTGCCGTCAGAGATGACGTCCACCTCCAGCTCGGTGCCGGGCATGTACTTGTCCACCAGCACGTCGTTCTTGATGCCGCCGGAGAGGATGACCTTCATGTATTTCTCCACGTCCTCCCGTCCGTGGGCGATGACCATGTTCTGGCCGCCGATGACGTAGGAGGGCCGCAGCAGCACGGGGAAGCCCAGGGCCTCCGAGGCGTCCAAGGCCTCCTCCAGGGTGGTGATGCTCATCCCCTTGGGCCGGCGGATGTTCAGGTGTTCCAGCAGTGCGTCAAACCGGCCCCGGTCCTCGGCCATGTCGATGCCGTCGGCGGAGGTGCCCAGGATGGGGATGCCCTGCTTGTCCAGGAACTCGGTGAGGGAGATGGCGGTCTGGCCACCGAAGGCCACCACCACGCCCACGGGCTTTTCCACCTCGATGACCCCCATCACGTCCTCAGGGGTGAGGGGCTCGAAGTACAGCCGGTCGGCGGTGTCGTAGTCGGTGGAGACGGTCTCGGGGTTGTTGTTGATGATCACCACGTCATAGCCCAACGCTTTCAGGGTCTGCACGCAGTGGACGGAGCTGTAGTCAAACTCGATGCCCTGGCCGATGCGGATGGGGCCGGAACCCAGGACGATGACGGTCTTCTGCCCGCTGCGGGGGAAGTTCCGGGCGTCGCAGTGGTCGTCGTAGGTGGCGTAGAAGTAGGGGGTCTGGGCCTGGAACTCGGCGGCGCAGGTGTCCACCATCTTGTAGCTGGGGAAGCGGTGGGGGAGGGAAGCCTCCTCCACCCCGGCCAGCCGGGCCAGCACCTTGTCGGGGTAGCCGTACTTCTTGCCCTGGAGGTAGGTCTCCGGGGTGATGCCACCCTTCAGGCTCTCCTCAAAGCGGACCAGGTTCTGGAGTTTATGGATGAAGAACTTGTCGATCTTGGTGATCTCGTGGATGTGGTCGATGCTCACCCCCTGGGTCAGGGCCTCAAAGATGGTGAACAGCCGCAGATCGTCCATGGAGGCCAGCCGCTCGTCCAGGGAGCGGCCGGTGGTGTCCTGGTAGCGGAGGGAGTCCAGCTTGATCTCTGCCCCGCGGACGGCCTTCATCAGGGCGGCCTCAAAGGTGTGCTCAATGGACATGACCTCGCCGGTGGCCTTCATCTGGGAGCCCAGCTTCCGGCTGGCCCCGTGGAACTTGTCAAAGGGCCACTTGGGGAACTTCACCACCACATAGTCCACGGAGGGCTCGAAGCAGGCGTAGGTCTCCCCGGTGACGTCGTTCTTGATCTCGTCCAGGGTGTAGCCCAGGGCGATTTTGGCGGTGATCTTGGCGATGGGATACCCCGTGGCCTTGGAGGCCAGGGCGGAGGACCGGGAGACTCTGGGGTTGACCTCGATGACGGCGTACTCAAAGCTGTCGGGGTTCAGGGCAAACTGGCAGTTGCAGCCGCCCTCAATGCCCAGCTCCTCGATGATTTTCAGGGCGGCGGAGCGGAGCATCTGGTACTCTTTGTCCATCAGGGTGAGGGCGGGGGCCACCACGATGGAGTCTCCGGTGTGGATGCCCACGGGGTCGAAGTTTTCCATGGAGCAGATGGTGATGGCGGTGCCCTTGTGGTCCCGCATCACCTCGAACTCGATCTCCTTCCACCCGAAGATGTACTTCTCGATGAGCACCTGGGTGATGGGGGAGTAGTCCAGGCCCACGGCGGCCTTCTCCCGCAGCTCGGCCTCGTTGTAGGCCACACCGCCGCCGCCGCCGCCTAGGGTGAAGGCAGGCCGGATGATGACGGGGTAGCCGATCCGGTCGGCGATGGCCACACAGGCGTCAATGTCGTGGGCGGTGTCCGAGGGGATGGTGGGCTGGCCGATCTTGGCCATGGCGTCTTTGAAGAGCTGCCGGTCCTCGGCCTTGTCGATGGCCTCGGCGTTGGTGCCGATGAGGCGGACGTTGTGCTCCTTGAGGAAGCCCTCGTGGTCCAGCTCCATGGCGATGGTCAGGCCGGTCTGGCCCCCCAGGCCGGCCAGAAGGCTGTCCGGCTTGGTCTCCAGGATGATGCGCTTGATGGTCTCTGTGGTAAGGGGCTCCAAGTAGATGGCGTCTGCCATGGCGTTGTCGGTCATAATGGTGGCGGGGTTGGAGTTGACCAGGACGGTCTCCACCCCCTCCTGCTTCAGTACCCGGCAGGCCTGGGTGCCGGCGTAGTCAAATTCAGCGGCCTGGCCGATGACGATGGGGCCGGAACCGATGACAAGTACCTTTTGAATGGATGGATCCTTCGGCATTACAAGCCCTCCTTCATCATGTCGGTAAAGCGGTCAAAAGCGGTCAAGGTGTCCAAGGGGCCGCCGTGGGCCTCGGGGTGGAACTGCAGGGAGAAGGCGTGGTAAGCGGGGTAATCGACGCCCTCGCAGGTGCCGTCGTTGACGTTGACGAACCGGAGCTTCCCCTCCGTGCCGGCCAGGGTGGTTTCGTCCACGGCGTAGCCGTGGTTCTGGCTGGTGATGACCACGGTGCCGGTCTCCAGGTCCATGGCGGGCTGGTTGGCGCCTCGGTGGCCGAACTTCAGCTTCTTGGTCTTTGCGCCGGCGGCCAGGGCCATGATCTGGTGGCCCAGGCAGATGCCGAACATGGGCAGCTTGCCAAAGAGTTTTTGGATCTGCTGGATGCAGAAGGGGTTGTCCGCCGGGTCGCCGGGGCCGTTGGAGAGCATCACCCCGTCGTGGCCGGCGGCCAGAATATCCTCAGCCGGGGTGTTGTAGGGGTAGATGGTCACCTCGCACCCCCGGGCCAGCAGGGAGTTGCAGATGCTCCCTTTGGCGCCGTAGTCCAGCAGAGCCACGGAGAACTTCTTTTCCCCTTCGGGGTGGCGCACCAGAATGTCCTTCCGGCTGGTGTTTTCCACCGACTCCTTCACCCGGTAGGCCTTGAGGGCATCCCAGTCCGGTTCCCCCTCCTCGGTGGTGATGACGGCGTTGAGTACGCCCCCGTCCCGGATCATCTGGGTGAGCATCCGAGTGTCCACCCCGGCGATGCCCACCACGTTCTCCTCCTTGAGGAAGGCGTCCACCGTCTCCTCGCATCGGAAGTTGGAGGGATTCTCACAGGCCTCCCGGACCACCACGCCGCCCATTTGGCAATGGGGGCTCTCCTGGTCGGCCCGGCAGATGCCGTAGTTGCCAAACTGGGGAAAGGTGTAGACCACCAGCTGCCCGTAGTAACTGGGGTCGGTGAGGCTTTCCACGCAGCCGGTCATGCCAGTGGTGAACACCAGCTCGCCCATGGCGGTGCCGGCGGCGCCGAAACTCCGCCCCTCCAGGACTTGACCGTTTTCTAAATAGAGATATGCTTTCTTCATCGTGTCCCTCCATCCATGTATCAGGAATCAAACAGTCGCTCTGGGAAACTCGCAATTTCTAACAGTTAAGTATACCGGAAAACCCCGTTGCCGTCAATGAAGAACTGGCGGGCGTCAGGAAAAACAACGTGGGTAAATTTCCGTGTGTTTTGGTAGAAATGACGGCATAAATGAATAATATTAAGAATATGGGGATAAATATTCAATTTTAGTTTAAGCCAAAACCGGAAAAGTTTTTGCTTTTCCGTCTGCGCCTGCCAGGGAGGCGTGGGGGCTTTTGGCAACACAAAGCCGGGGGAAATCCGATTGGATTTCTCCCGGCTTGGGGAAAGACTTAGTATAGGACCATGTACTTGGCAATCTCCCAGCTGGAGACGCGGGTGCAGTACTCCTCCCACTCCTTCTCCTTCCCGGCGATGTATTGGGGGAGAATGTGGGGGCCCAGCACCTCGGTCAATAAGGGGTCCGCCTTTAACGCCACCAGGGCGTGCTCCAGGGAATCCGGCAGGTCCTCGATGCCGTTGGCGGCCCGCTCCTCGGCGTTCATCTCGAAGATGTTTTCCGTGATTTCCTCCGGGGGCAGGAGCTTGCGCTCAATGCCGTCCAGGCCGGCAGCCAGGCAGGCGGCCAGGGTCAGGTAGGGGTTGCAGGAGGGGTCGGGGTTGCGCAGCTCCACCCGGGTGCTGTTGCCCCGGGCAGCGGGGATGCGGATGAGGGCGGACCGGTTGGAGGCGGACCAAGCCAGATAGCAGGGGGCCTCGTAACCGGGAACCAGGCGCTTATAGGAGTTGACCAAGGGGTTGGTGATGGCGCACATGCCCTTCACGTGGGCCAGCAGGCCGGCGATGAAATGGTAGGCCTCCTGGGAGAGCTGCCGGTCGCCGTTGGGGTCATAGAACACGTTTTTCCCGTTTTTGAACAGGGACATGTTGGTGTGCATGCCGGAGCCTGCGGTGCCATAGATGGGCTTGGGCATGAAGGTGGCGTGGAGGCCGTTGGCATAGGCGATCTTCTTCACCGTCTGCTTGAAGGTGATGATATTGTCCGCGGCGGTAAGGGCCTCGGCGTACTTGAAGTCAATCTCATGCTGGCCGGCGGCGCACTCGTGGTGGGAGGCTTCGATTTCAAACCCCAGGGCCTCCAGGGCCAGGCAGATCTCCCGGCGGGTGTGGTCCCCGTGGTCGATGGGGCCCAGGTCGAAGTAGCCGGCTTCGTCCCCGGTTTTGGTGGTGGGCTTGCCGTCCTTGTCGATTTCAAAGAGGAAGAATTCGCACTCAGGGCCCACGTTAAAGGTGTATCCCATGTCGGCGGCCCGCTTGAGCACCCGCTTCAGGGCGCCCCGGGGGTCCCCGATGAAGGGGGTGCCGTCGGGGTTGCACACATCGCACAGAAGACGGGCCACCTTGCCCTGCTGCTCGTACCACGACAGGATGGTGAAGGTATCCAGATCGGGGTAGAGGTACTGGTCAGACTCATGGATGCGGGTGAACCCCTCGATGGAGCTGCCGTCGATGGAGATCTGGTTGTTTACGGCCTTTTGGATCTGGGAGGCGGTGATGGCCACGTTTTTGGCCTGGCCAAAAATATCGGTAAACTGCATGCGGATGAAGTCTACGCCCTCTTCCTCCACCATGCGGATGATATCTTCTTTGGTGTACTTGCTCATATGGTCGGCTCCCCTTTCGAAATGAAAAAAGGACCAGTAAGCTTCGGATTCCGAAGCACTCGTCCGCTCGACTAAATTATAGTATTCCCGTGCGGGGCTGTCAAGAAAAAATCGAGGAAGGGGGATACTTTCCCTGGCAAAGAAATAGGATTTGGATAGGATGGTGGGGAATGCTTCCCTTTGGGTTGGGAGCCTCGTGAAAAATGTGAAAATCCCCGGGGAAAGGGGGCAAACCCCATTGCAAAATCCGTGGGTTTGTGGGAAAATGAATGGGTATTTTATATAGGATAAGAAAGCGCAGGCGCACAGGCCCGCTGCAGGTGAATCCAAAGAAAGGGTCGATGAATATGAAAAAATTGGAACAGCTTTACGAGGGGAAGGCCAAAAAGGTTTTCCAAACCGACGACCCCGCGTGCCTTATTGTGGAATACAAAGATGACGCCACCGCCTTCAATGGCCAGAAGAAGGGAACCATCCTGGGCAAGGGGGCCATCAACAACCGGATGACCAACCTACTCATGCAGATGCTGGAGCACCGGGGCGTGCCAACCCACTTTGTCCAGGAGCTCAACGAGCGAGAGACCGTGGTGAAAAAAGTGACCATTGTTCCCCTGGAGGTCATCGTCCGCAACATCTCTGCCGGCCATTTTGCCCAGAACTACGGGGTGGAGGAAGGCATCGTCTTTGAGGAGCCCACCATCGAGTTCTCCTATAAGAACGATGACCTGGGCGACCCCCTCATCAATTCCTACCATGCCAAGGCCCTGAAACTGGCGACCCAGGCGGAGATCGACACCATCGTTCGTCTGGCCTTCCAGATCAACGAGGCCCTGAAGGAATTCTTCCTGGCAGTAGGCATTACTTTGGTGGATTTCAAGCTGGAGTTCGGCCGTTTGGAGGATGGTACCATCGTCCTGGCGGATGAGATCTCCCCTGACACTTGCCGGCTGTGGGACAAGGAGACCGGAGAAAAGCTGGACAAGGACCGCTTCCGCCGGGACCTGGGCAATGTGGAAGGTGCTTACCAAGAGGTGATGAAGCGCCTGACCGGCAGCCAGCCCTGAGCCCTGTGCGTGGACCGATGTGTGCCCGGCACACAGGAAGAAGGAGGAAACACCTATGTGTGGAATCGTCGGATTTACCGGCAATCAAAACGCAGCCCCCATCCTGCTGGATGGGCTGAAAAAACTGGAATATAGAGGGTACGACTCCGCCGGCATTGCCGTGCTGGGAGAGGAAGGCATCCACATGGTGAAGGCCAGCGGCCGGATCCAAAACCTGGTGGAGAAAACCCAGGACGGCGCCGCCCTCCCCGGCAGCACCGGGATTGGCCACACCCGTTGGGCCACCCACGGGGAGCCTACGGATGTCAATGCCCATCCCCATATGAGCAACGATGAGAAGATCGCCATCGTCCATAACGGTATCATTGAAAACTACGCCCAGCTGCGGGAAGAGCTTCAGGCCAAGGGCTTCCAGTTTAAAAGCGATACGGACACGGAGGTGGTGGCCCACCTGATGGACCTCTACTATGAGGGGGACCTGAAGAAGGCGGTGCTGAAAACCATTTCCCGCCTAGAGGGCGCCTATGCCCTGGGGATCCTCTGTGCCGAGGAAAAGGGGCGCATCATCGCAGCCCGCCACGCCGCCCCTCTCATCGTCGGGGTGGGCATTGGGGAAAACTACTTTGCCTCCGATGTCACTGCCTTGGTGGCCTACACCAAAAACGTCATCTATTTGGAGGATGGGGAGATTGCAGACATCACCCCCGAAAGTGTCACCGTCTACGACAGCCTGGGGAAAGCCCAGGAGAAAACCGTCACCCGCATCGCCTGGGACATCGCCGCAGCGGAAAAGGGTGGGTATGACCACTTCATGCTCAAGGAGATCATGGAGCAGCCCAACGCCATCAAATCCACCATTGAGCCTCGGATCAAGGACGGGGAGGTGGTGCTGGATGACTTCTCCCTCACCGATGCGGAACTGAAAAACATCAACAAGATCATGATCACCGCCTGCGGCTCGGCCTACTATGCCGGCAGCGTGGGCAAGTATGTCATCGAGGACCTGTGCCGGATTCCGGTGGAGGCAGACCTGGCCTCGGAGCTGCGCTACCGCAACCCCCTGGTGGATGAGCACACCCTGCTGGTGGTGGTCTCCCAGTCCGGCGAGACGGCGGACACCATCGCCGCCATGAAGGAGTGCAAGGCCCGGGGGGCCCGGGTGCTGGCCATCGTCAACGTGGTGGGCAGCACCATTGCCAAACTGGCGGACGATGTGCTCTACACCTGGGCCGGGCCGGAGATTGCCGTGGCCACCACCAAGGGATACACCACCCAGGTGGCGGTGTTGGATCTGCTGGCGGTGTATCTGGCCCGCCGCTTGGGCCGGCTGGATGACCAGCGGTACCGGGCACTGGTGAAGGCCATTGAGCAGTTCCCCAGCCTGGTGCAGCGGGCCATCGACCTCAACCCCAACCTGCCTGCCCTGGCGGAGAAGTACCACGGATACAATGACATCTTCTTCCTGGGCCGGAACCTGGACTATGCTGCCAGCATGGAGGGGTCGCTGAAACTGAAGGAGATCTCCTACCTCCACTCTGAGGCCTACGCCGCCGGGGAGCTCAAACATGGCACCATCGCCCTCATTGAGAAGGACCGGCCGGTGATCGCCCTGGCCTGCTACGAGCGGCTCTTTGACAAGATGATGAGCAACATTAAGGAGGTCAAGGCCCGGGGCGCCCAGGTTTTGGCCGTGGCGTTGGAGGGCAACCGCCAAATCTTTGCCGAGGCCGACGATGTGATCTTCGTCCCGCGGACCGAGCCCCTCTTTAACACCCTGCCGGAGGTGGTTCCCCTCCAGCTGTTTGCCTATTATGTGGCCCGGGCCAATGGGTGCGACATCGATAAGCCCAAGAATCTGGCCAAGTCTGTCACCGTGGAATGATCCTCTTCCGGGGAGATTCCCGCTGCGATATTCGGTGGCCCATTCTCCGGCTGCCCCAACCCCTGATGTGAAAGGAGCGATTCACCATGAGAAACTACGCGGAAGAAACCGAAAAGCGGGTCCAGTACATCCGGCAGGCGGTCGCCGACGCCCATGCCGACGGCATCCTCTTTGGCAACAGCGGCGGCAAGGACTCCGCCCTGGTGGGCATCCTATGCAAGATGGCCTGTGAGAATACGGAAGGCATCATCCTGCCCTGCAGCTCGAAGCGGAACTTCACCATCGACAAGGATGACGGCATGGAGGTGGCGGACCAGTTCGGCATCAAAACCCGGGTACTGGACCTAACCGCCCAGAAGGAACTGGCCATGGAGACTTTGGGGACCGTCACCACCCTCACCGACGCCGCTGTGAGCAACCTGGCCCCCCGGCTGCGGATGCTCACCCTCTATGCTGTGGCCGCCAGTGAGAACCGCCTGGTGGCGGGCACCGGCAATGCCAGTGAGTACTACATGGGCTACTTCACCAAGTGGGGGGATGGGGCCTATGACCTCAATCCCATCGCCGACCTGACGGCGACGGAGATCTTTGAATTTCTTCGATATCTGAAGGCGCCCCAGTCCATTATCACCAAAGCGCCCTCTGCCGGCCTTTACGAGGGCCAGACCGATGAGGAGGACATGGGGGTCACCTATGCCGCCATCGACCAGTACATCAAAACAGGCCAGGCCAACGACCACGACAAGGCCATCATTGACCGGTACCATGCCCGCAGCGAACATAAACGGAGAAACCCCTTACGTTATCCGGATTGAATCGTATAAATGGGTTCTGCCGCCGCCGAGATCCTTCGGCGGCGGCAGTTTGCTTTCTTAGAGCACTTCGTATGTACCGTAAAACCCATCAAAGAACTCGAAGAATAAGATACTATATTGTTATGCTTTAATGGGTATTTCAATTTGAGTGATATAATCGTCGAAGGTATCAATGACAAGCTCGTTGATCCCTTTTTCATAGGCAAAACCGTAAAATTGTAGACGGTTTTCCTTTGCATAGGTGAGAATTTCCATGTAGCGGCCAGGCAGCTTATCCCAGCTTCCCTTGCAAAAAGCCCTTAGATAGGTTCCTTTTGGCTGAATATGAAGCCCCTTTCGGTGGGTAGGAAACGGCAATTCCATATAAAGCGCCGAATAGTTATGGTAATGACCACAATACAGGTCTTCTACCGGCAGTATGGAACCATAGGAAGCGTCATGCAAACGTTTTAGCTGATATTTCTTTGCCTCCGCCACCACCCTTTCGATTTCTTGCTCAAAAGGGATGCCTTGCGAGATAGGTACGGTTACAAGATAGTGTGTTTCTGGTTTTTCTACGATGGAAACCTCAGAGAGATCTAAGTTGCGGAGGGCAGACATATTCCAGCGAGTTTCATTCATAATGGCTCTGAGTGCTTTTAGATGAGATATGGTATCGTCCAATTCTCTTACTTTATCCGCCAACAGGGTGTCTAAAGAAGAAGCCGAGCGATTCTTCAAAAAGTCTTGTATTTCAGGGATGGAAACATTTAATTCGCGCAGCATCAGAATCGTTTCCAATAGGGAACTCTGGTGAAAACTGTAATACCGGTAGCCATTCTCTTTCACCACTGCGGGTTTTAGTATGCCGATTTCGTCGTACCACATTAAGGTCTTTTTGTTGATCTCATGCAGCTTTGCGAATTGCCCGATTGTAAACAATTTGTGCGTATCATAAAACATAAAAATCCCCCTTGACTGGACAGTTACTGTACGGTTTATTATACCTTCAGAAATGCGGGAAAGCAAGCAGAGAGGGGGGATTTTAGGATGTGGTTGTTACTGCTCATCGCAATCATAGGGTTGAAAACACTATTATGCAAAGGGTTGGCAATGGGTATTTTTCTATTGGCGCTTTGGCGAAAGGGCAGGCAGCTTTCATTTGCCTCCGATGCATGGGATCGTTTTTTTCTATCCCTTCCGGCGGCAAGGGTACAACGCTATGCCATAGGAATTTATCTTGCAGCCGCAGTGATTTCGTCCGTTATCAGTTGCTGTATTCTTGAATTGGCCGGATACAGACACAGTTTAGGGATAGCTGTATTGATTTTTATAGGTGGGCTGGCAATTACGGCCTATCAATGGCACAAAAAAGGAAGAGAATATCTGCTGAAAAGGTATCAGGAGATCCCTAAAATAATTTTAGAGAGAAAAGAAAGGGAACACAGTGAAAATGAGTGAACAGATTATTTTCAGAGCGTACCAGAAAACAGACCAGAAAGCACTGGAAAATGTGGTGCGGGAAGCATGGAAATATGACCGCTTCTGCGCCCCTAAAACGGCAGCGAAATTGGCAAAAGTATATTTGAACAGTTGCCTTACCAATCAGACCTTTACAAGGGTTGCAGAGATAGACGGCGAACCGGTTGGTATTATCATGGGGAAAGAGATTCAGAACCATACATGCCCCGTTTCCCTGCGTATCCAGTGGATACAATCCGTCGTTTCGCTTTGCATATCCCAAGAGGGGCGGGAAATCTCTAAAATCTTTGCGTGCGTGCAAGGGGTAAACCGGGAACTGCTTTCCTCTTGCAATCAGGCGTACAAAGGGGAGGTGACCTTCTTCGCGATCCATGAAAAGTGCCGTGGCAAAGGATTGGGGCGAAAACTATTTCAGACGGTGGTGGATTACATGAAGTCGAGAGGCATCTCTGCATTTTATTTGTTTACCGACACCAGTTGCAACTATCCTTTCTACGAACACTTAGGACTCACAAGGCGCTGTGAGAAAAAACAAGTGGTAGATGTAAAGGGTGAACAGGGAGAGATGACCTTTTTCCTGTATGACTATCCGTGTGAAATGGCAAAGCCAGATGGGCCGGTCGGCGTTCAAGAGGAAGGCCTTTTGTAGGATTGCCATTCGTCATGCGGCCCTAGACAAGATTTTGAAGTTGCGCTGCTGCGATTGACAAGGGAAACGGAATTGAGTAAAATAAATGCGCAAGCAAGCTGGACAGCCGCGGGGGCAGGCCGAAAGGCCGCCCGTGAGGAAAGTCCGGGCTCCACAGGGCAAGAATAACGGGTAACGCCCGCCGAAGGCGACTTCAGGACAAGTGCAACAGAGAGATACCGCCTGGCCCCCGGCCAGGTAAGGGTGGAAAGGTGAGGTAAGAGCTCACCCGCCGGCGCGGAAGTGTCCGGTGCTGTAAACTCTATTCGGAGCAACACCGTGGAGGGGAACACGACCGGCCCGGTCTCCCCGGGGAGGTGGCTGGAGCGTGCCGGCAACGGCACGCCTAGATAGATGGCTGTCGAAACAGAACCCGGCTTACAGGCTTACTTGCGTCTTTCGTTTTTCAAAAGGCCCACGCGGCCCCGCTCCGGCGGGGCCTGGTGGGCTTTTTGAAAGGCAGCGGATTCCAATTCCAGGAAGGAGAAGCGCCATGAGCATTCCTGTCATCACCATTTCCAGAGAGTACGGCTCCGGCGGCCGGGCCATCGGCGAAAAGCTGGCCAAGGAACTGGGCATTCCTTTCTATAATAAGGAGCTCATCCTCATGGCCGCCAAGGAGAGCGGCCTGTCGGAGGAATACATCAAAAAGGCCGAGCAGCAGAAATCCACCAGTTTCCTCTACGGGCTGTACATGGGGGCCCAGCAGCTGCCCATGAACGACCAAATCTTCCTGATTCAAAGCAAGATCATCCGGGAGATTGCGGAGAAAGGGCCTTGCGTCATCGTGGGCCGCTGCGCCGACTATGTCCTGCGGGAGCGGAAGGACCTGCTCAGTGTGTTCATCCATGCGCCGTTGTCTTTCCGGGCCCAGCGCGCCCAGAAGGTGTATGAGAAGACCGCCAGCAACATCGAGGATTTTGTGAAGAAAAAGGACAAGAAGCGGGCGGCTTTCTACAACTATTTCTCCCAGAATAAATGGGGGGACGCCCGCCATTACCACCTGGCCATCAGCAGTGTGTACGGCGTGGACTTTGCCGTGGAGGTCCTCAAGCACGCGGCGGAATCCTTCCCGGGAGGGGAGGCTCTGTGAGCGGACCGGTCCAACCACCCCAGGAAAATAAGATGGGGGTCATGCCCATCCGACGGCTCCTTCTGACTATGTCGGGGCCTATGATGGTCTCCATGCTGATCCAGGCCCTGTACAATGTGGTGGACAGCATGTTTGTCTCCTACATCAGCGAGGGGGCGTTGACGGCAGTCTCCCTGGCCTACCCCATGCAAAACCTGATGATCGCCGTGGCCACGGGCACGGGTGTGGGCGTCAATGCCCTTCTCTCCCGAAACTTGGGGGAGAAGAACTTTGAAATGGCAAACCGCGCGGCGGGCAATGCCATCTTCCTAGGCGTGGTGAGTTTTGCGGTGTTTGCCCTGGTAGGTGCAGTGGGGTCCCGGCTGTACTTTGCGGTCCAGGTGGATGACCCGGAAATCATCGCCTATGGGGTGGACTATTTGTCCGTCATCATGGTCCTCTCTGTGGGCTGCTTTGGGCAGGTGCTCCTGTCCCGGCTGCTCCAATCCACCGGCAAGACCTTCTATAGTATGGTCATCCAGTTGGTGGGGGCGGGGCTGAACATTGTTCTGGACCCCATTATGATCTTTGGCCTGCTGGGCTGCCCCGCCATGGGCGTGGCCGGTGCGGCGTTGGCTACCGTGATTAGCCAGGTGGCAGGCACAATCTTGGGCCTTTACTACAACCTGCGGAAAAATCCAGAGATCCGTTTCGCTTGGACCTACCTGCGTCCCAGCAAGCCGGTGATTGCCAGGATTTATGGGGTGGGGATTCCCTCCATCCTCCTTCAGACGGTCTCTTCCTTGCTGATCTTCGGGCTCAACCAGATCTTGGTGGTCTTTTCTGAGACGGCGACAGCGGTGTATGGCGTGTACTTTAAGCTCCAAGGCTTTGCCTTCCTGCCCATCATCGGGATGAACAACGGTATGGTGCCCATCATCGCCTACAACTATGGCGCGCGAAAGCCAGACCGTATTATGGAGACCATCAAGCTGGCCATCCGCTATGCCACCCTTATCATGGTGGTTGCGGTGGTGCTGTTTCAGATTTTTCCGGCCCAGCTGCTGGGCATCTTCCAGGCATCCCCGGAGATGCTGACCATTGGCGTACCTGCCCTGCGGATTTTGAGCCTGTGTTTTCTCATTGGCGGGTTCACCATCGTGGCCTCTTCGGTGTTTCAGGCTTTGGGGAAAGGGCTTCTCAGCATGTCCATCTCGGTGTTCCGGCAGCTGATCCTGGTCCTTCCGCTGGCCTATGCCCTGTCTTTGACTGGGGAACTGAACATGGTCTGGTGGTCCTTTCCCATTGCGGAGGTCCTGGCAGGGCTGCTGGCGCTGTACTACCTCCGGCGGGCCCATCGCCGGGTGATTCAGCCCCTGGCAGACCAGGATTATCGCTTCTAACCCATCCCTGCAGGGAAAACTGCATGTACTAGAAAAATGTAGTATAAAAAGTGGGAAGTTAGTTAATCAGTCCGATTTATTTTGTTGAAATTAGGCAGTATGATTAGGGATGTAAATGAGTGATTCTGTGACGGGAGAACTGCGGGCAAAGGCCGGATTTTTCCGTCCCAAGGCAGGATCCTTGGTCATATTTATGAGAACAATTGCCCCGCTCTGAAGACCCTTCGGAAACGGGCAGTGTTTTAGCTTGCTCTGCTACCAGAGCGGGCGATCTTTGTCAGCGAAACTTAATTTATTATGGAGGTAGATTATCATGCGGTTACTGACTGAAGAACAGAAGCATTGGGTAGAAGTGATTGGCGATTTCTGCAAGAAGGAAATCGAGCCCATCATGCTGGAGTGGGACAAGGTTGTGGATCCCTCCAAGGCCATCCCCTTCGAGCCCTATGCTAAGGCTTTCAAGCTGGGCCTGAACTCCTTCGAGATCCCCAAGGAGTACGGCGGCAACAAGGTCGACCTGGCTACCGCTGAGGTTATGTACGAAGAGATGGGCTACTATGACGGCAACTTCGCTTCCGTCATGCAGACCACCAACCTGGCTCTGAAGCCCATCCTGATCGGTGGTACCCCCGAGCAGGTGAAGTACTTCTCCGAGCACATCCTGAACGGCAAGGGCTATGCTGCTTTCGCTCTGACCGAGCCCCAGTCCGGTTCCGACGCTTCCAACGTTCTGACCACTGCTGTTAAGGACGGCGACGAGTGGGTCATCAACGGTGAGAAGTGCTTCATCACCAACGGCGGCGAGGCCGACATCGTCTGCGTGTTCGCTGCTACCGATCCCACCGCTGGTGCCAAGGGCATCTCCGCTTTCATGGTTCCCACCAGCGTCCCCGGCTTCTCTGTCACCAAGTATGAGGACAAGAGCGGCTTCCGTACCATCTCCACCTGCTCCCTGAAGTTCGAGAACGTCCGCGTTCCCGCTTCCAACCTGGTTGGTGGTGAGGCTGGCCTGGGCAAGGGCTTCAGCTTCGCTATGAAGACCCTGGACAAGTCCCGTGCTTGCGTGGGCGCTCTGGCTGTTGGTATCGCTCGCCGCGCTCTGGACGAGGCCATTGCCTTCGTGAAGGAGAGAGTCACCTTCGGTGCTCCTGTTGCTAAGCGTCAGGGCATCCAGTGGATGATCGCCGACATGGCCACCAAGATCGAGGCTTCCCGTTGCCTGGTCTCCCACGCCAACGACCTGCAGAGCAAGGGCCTGCCCTTCTCCACCGAGGCTGCTATGGCTAAGATGTTCGCTACCCAGTCCGCTATGGAAGTCTGCACCGACGCTATCCAGCTGATGGGCGGCAAGGGCTACATGAAGGAAGACTGCGTTGAGAAGTGCTTCCGCGACATCAAGGCTTACTGCATCTTCGAGGGCACCAACCAGGTCCAGAAGATGGTTATCTCCGGCGCCATCATGTCCGGCAAGCGTCACTAATTGACGGCTTCTTCGCCTTCGGGCAAGGTCCATTAGAGACTGCAAAAGACCCAGCTGAGCAATCAGCTGGGTCTTTTTTCTCTGCATATAACCAGAGACGCCCCCGTCGCAGTCCGACGGGGGCGCTTTGGCACAGAGAGTCAGTGGGTGGCGGGGGTTTTCTGCTTACGCAGGTCAAAGCGGTACACGGCAATGCAGAAGGAAATAAAGGCACACACTTCCACGGCGGCACAGCCATAGGCGCCGGTGAGCAGATCATAGGCCAGCATGGGGGGCGAGTTCACCAGGAAAAGCAGCCGGGTTCGGGCCATGTTGTGGGTCCACAAAGCCAGGGTGGTGCAGCACATGGAGAAGCAGGGGAGCAGGCAGTAGAACCCATCCCAGGTGAGCAGGGCGCTGCCCAGGTAGAGCCCTAGCAGCAGGACCACCCAGCCTTTGTGCTTGGCCCAGGGGCGGTCGTTATGATAGCAGAGCACCGCCCGAAAGAGTCCAACGGCATTGGTGAGCACTGCGGTGTAAGCCCCTAGCAAACCGTAGTGACAGGCCCACATGACGCAGCAGACCATTTGCAATCGAAGGATTCGGCTTCGGCTTCCGCTTTGCAGGGAGGTAAAGCAGAGGATGGAGGGAACCAAGCCCAAAGCCTGTATGGCGAAAAAAGAGAGATCAGGCATAGAAGACCTCCTCAGATTCTGAGATTGTCTTCATTTTACGGGAGATCTGTGGTAAAGTAATAGGAGAAATCTCACAGAGGAGGGACAAAGATGGAGGGAAAACCCCTGAAAGATTTGTTCTCTTTTGACATCTCCCCCTATGCGCAGTGGCAGGTGTACCCCAGCGGTGGGGTGATTTTCCCCCCGTGGGAGGAGCTCACCCAGCTGGTCTATCTGGTGGAGGGCCGGGCCAAGTGCACCACCAGTTTGGAAAACGGGGCGGTGACCATCTTGGATTTCGCCCAGGGCCCCTGCTTTTTGGGGGAAATGGAGCTGTTGGGGGTGCAGGAGATGAGCAGCGAGGTGACCGCGCAGACGGAATGCCGCGGCTGGGTGATCCAATGGGAGCATTGCCGGGAGAAGATGCTGGCCGACCCGGTGTTCCTTCGGGCGCTGTGCGTGGCATCCAACGAGAAAGCCGTACGGGTGACGGCGGCAGCGGTGCGGAACCAAAACTATCCTCTGAAGAACCGCCTGGCCACCTTCCTGCTGAACACCCAGCACCGGGGGGTGTATCGGGAGCCCCATGCCCAGGCCGCAGCCTACCTGGGGGTGAGTTACCGCCACCTCCTGTCGGTGCTGGCGGCCTTTCAGCGGGAGGGGCTGGTGGAAAAAACACCGGAAGGGTACCACTTGCGAGACTGGGCGGGCCTGCGGGCCCTGCAAATTCCGGATGTGTTGTCGCCCTAAAAAGGCGGTAGAAGGGAGCGTATGATGCAGAAAAATAAGGGAACCATTCGCCGGGAACGGCCGGCGGACTATGCCGCCGTGGAGCAGCTGACCCGGGAGGCCTTTTGGAATGTGTACCGCCCGGGGTGCATGGAGCACTATGTGGTGCACGTCCTCCGGGACGATCCCGCCTTTGTTCCAGAGCTGGATCTTGTGCTGGAAAGGGAGGGGCAGCTGATTGGGCACGTCCTCTATATGCGGGCCCAGCTGCATACCGTGGATGGCCGCATCCTTCCGGTGATGACCTTTGGTCCCATCAGTATCCACCCCGACTTTCAGGGGCAGGGATATGGTGCGCAGCTGCTGGAGGCCTCCATGGAGCGGGCCAAGCAGATGGGCGCAGGGGCCCTGTGCATCGAGGGAAACCCTGCGTATTATGGCCGTTTCGGGTTTGCAGCGGCCAGCGCCCGGGGGATCCGCTGCCAGGGGACCCCGGCGGAGGATCCAGCCCCCTATTTCCTGTGTAAGGAGCTGGTAGAAGGCTATCTGGAGGGCTGTGCAGGGGTGTACCACACGCCGGAAGGGTATTTTGTAGAGGAGGAAGCGGTGGAGCGTTTCGACCAAGCTTTTCCCCCGAAGAAGAAGGAAACCCTGCCTGGTCAGTTGTTCTGACGGGCAGGGCAAAAGAGAGGTGCAAATGGGGAAACGAGGTATCCCCCCCAGAAAATTGGAAAAAACCATCAAAGCTATGCCCAGGCGCTTTCCGGGTTCAAAATGGCCCTTGCGGGCATCCTGTAAGTGGTGCATGGTCCAGGATGCCAAGCCCCTAGAACATGGAAAAACGCAGACTGTATTGATGCAGTCTGCGTTTTTTGGTCCGAGTGGGGCGACTCGAACGCCCGGTCTCTTGAACCCAAATCAAGCGCGATACCACCTTCGCTACACCCGGATAGGAGACTACCCCTGCTGCTTTGGTATAGCCTGCAGGCAGGAATAGCAACTTTGTGTATTATAGAGGAAATTCCCTGCAAATGCAAGGTAAGAATGAGAATTGACCGGAGAAAATTTCCGTGTTACACTGTACCTGATTGTAAATTCACGCGGTTTGTTGGAGGAGGAACAATATGAACACAGATCTGCGCACACTGGAAGCCGTTGCGGCCAAGGGACGGCTTCTGGGGCTGGACATGGTCTATCACTGCGCGTCCGGGCATCTGGGCGGCTCGTTCTCGGCCATGGACATCCTTACCGTTTTGTACTTCGATGTGATGCACGTGGACCCGAACAACCCCGCAGACCCCAACCGGGACCGTTTCGTCCTGTCCAAGGGCCACTGCACCCCGGCGCTGTACCCGATCCTGGCCCAGCGAGGCTATTTCCCGGAGGAGGCATTGGATCTGTTCCGCAGCATCCAGGGCCACCTATCCGGGCATGCGGAGATGCAGCATGTGAAGGGGGTGGATATGTCCACGGGCTCCCTGGGGCAGGGGATCTCCGCAGCAGTGGGAATGGCTTTAGCCGGTAAAATGGACCAGAAGGATTACCGGGTCTATGCGGTCCTGGGAGACGGCGAAGTGGAGGAAGGCCAGGTGTGGGAGGCCTTTATGAGCGCCGCCAAGTATAAGCTGGACAACCTCTGTGCCGTCATCGACGTCAACGGCCTGCAGATTGACGGCAAGACCGCCGACGTGATGCCCACCGAGCCCCTGGACCAGAAACTTCAGGCCTTTGGCTGGAACGTGATTCCCGTGGACGGCCACAATATGGAGGCACTGTCCGCCGCCTTTGCCCAGGCCAAAGACTGTAAGGGTGTGCCCACCATGCTTCTGGCCAAGACGGTGAAAGGCAAGGGGGTCTCCTTCATGGAGAACCAGGCGGGCTGGCACGGCAAGGCCCCCAATGCAGAGCAGTATGAACAAGCCCGCCAGGAGCTGTTCGCCGCCCTGGCAGAAAAGGAGGGGAAGTAACATGGCCGAAAAGATTGCAACCCGTGCCGCCTATGGCAAGGCGCTGGTAGAGTTTGCCGACCAGGAACCCAACCTGGTGGTCTTGGATGCCGACCTGTCTGGCTCCACCATGACCAAAGATTTTGGAACAGCCCACCCGGACCGGTTCTTTGACATGGGCATTGCAGAGGCCAACATGGTTGGTGTGGCCGCAGGCCTGGCTACCTGCGGGAAGAAACCCTTCGTGAACTCCTTTGCCATGTTTGCTGCTGGCCGGGCTTGGGAGCAGGTGCGCAACAGCGTGGCCTATCCTGGACTGAATGTCAAGGTGGTGGGCTCCCACGGCGGCCTGTCTGTGGGGGAGGACGGCGCCACCCACCAGTGCATTGAGGACCTGGCCATCATGCGGGCCATCCCCAACATGACTGTCCTGTGCCCCTGTGATGGCCATGAGATGCGCCAAGCCGTCCAGGCTTTGCTGGCCTATGACGGCCCTGCCTACATGCGGCTGGGCCGCCTGGCGGTGGAGACCGTCACCGATCAAATCCCTGATTACCGCTTTGAAATCGGGAAAGGCGTACTCCTGCGGGAGGGCAGCGACGTCACAGTGGTGGCCGTGGGCATGATGGTGCAGATGGCCCTTCAGGCAGCAGAGCAGCTGGAGCAGGAGGGGATCTCTGTCCGGGTGATCGACATGCATACCATCAAACCGCTGGATACGGAAATCCTTTTGACTGCGGCCCGGGAAACCGGCTGCATTGTGACCACGGAGGAGGCCAATGTCCTGGGCGGCCTGGGCAGTGCAGTGGCCGAGTACCTTTCCACCACCTGTCCGGTGCCGGTGATCCGCCACGGGGTGGAGGATGTCTTTGGCCGCTCCGGTGCGGCCCAGCAAGTTCTGGAGGCTTATGGCCTGACAGCAGCTGGGATTGTTGACAAAATAAATGAAGCCTTTGCCATCAAAAATGCCTTAACAGAACCATAAAATGATGGGTTTTCCTGCGAGCGCCGTATCTTTTTCACGGTTTCCCCGGAAAAGATACGGCAGAGACCTTGCTTTTTGGGAAGAATGGGAGTAAAATAAGGCCTGTCAACCGAATACCGTTAGACAGAAGTGTGGAAGTTCGACTGTTGCTGTGCATTTCGTTTGAAGGGCATGGGCAGTGGGAACCTCCCACAAGCGATGGCAATCTGGAGACGCCCGTTCATACGGGGGCCGAAGGGGCGAGACGCAACGCGACACTCTCAGGCAAAAGGACAGACTGACAGGACACTCCCCTACGCACCCGTCCCATTTCTGCTTTTGACAGGAGCGCCGCAATCCTCTGCGGCGCTCCGATTGTTTTCTCTGGCTGGCGGTATTCCAACCCCCGAGTGAAGAGAAATTTGAGAAAGAAGGAGAGATACGCATGGCATTGATTGAAAGCATTAACAGTGCGATCAACGGATTCGTATGGGGCGTTCCCATGCTGGTCCTGCTGGTGGGCACCGGCATCTTAATGACGCTGCGTACTCGTGGCGTGCAGTTCCGCAAGTTCGGCTACGCCATGAAGAACACCATCGGCAAGATCTTCCACAAGACCAAGGCAGGTAAGGGTGAGATGACCCCCTTCCAGGCCATGTCTACCGCCCTGGCAGGCACCGTGGGCACCGGCAACATCGCCGGTATCACCACCGCCGTCACCCTGGGCGGCCCAGGCGCCATCTTCTGGCTGTGGATCACTGCCCTCATCGGTATGTGTACCAAGTACGCCGAAGTTACCCTGGCCGTGAAGTTCCGTGAGCGGAACAAGCACGGCGACTGGGTGGGCGGCCCCATGTACTACATCAAAAACGGCCTGGGCAAGAACTGGAAGTGGCTGGGCATTCTGTTCAGTATCTTCGCCGCCCTGGCAGCCTTCGGCATCGGCAACGCCGTGCAGGTGGGCAACATCGTCACCTCCGTCAACGACGTGATCGTGGCCTTCAACCCCGGCTTCAGCGAGGAGTCCCAAAGCATTGTGAACCTGGTACTGGGCATCGCCCTAGCTGTGCTCACTGCCGTGGTCCTCTTTGGCGGCATCAAGCGTCTGGGCGCCGTCACCGAGCGCCTGGTCCCCGTGATGGCTCTGATCTACATCGTTTGCTGCCTCATCGTGGTGATCTACTACGCCGACACCCTGCCTGCCGTGTTCCATGACATCTTTACCGGCGCCTTCTCCCCTGCTGGCGTCACTGGCGGCGCCTGTGGTTCCATGATTCTGTGTATCACCTGGGGCGTGAAGCGGGGCGTGTTCTCCAACGAGGCCGGCCTGGGCTCTGCGCCTATGGCCCATGCCACCACCTCTGAGACTGACCCCGTCAAGCAGGGCGTGTACGGCATCTTCGAGGTCTTCGTGGACACCATCATCATCTGCACCCTGTCCGGTCTGACCATCCTCTGCGCTGCGAAGGGCGCGGGCCTGGACCTGAACTATGGTACAGAAGGCGACACCGGCCTGAACGTGGCCGCCTTCGGCACCGTCTTCGGTGACCAGTTCGGTTCTCTGCTGATTGCTGTGGGCTTGGCGCTGTTCGCCTACTCCACGGTGCTGGGCTGGGCTCTGTACGGTACCCGGGCCTGCGAGTTCATCTTTGGCTCCAAGGCGATCCGGCCCTATCAGATCATTTTCATCATCATCATTGTGGTAGGCGCCACGATGGACCTGGGTCTCGCCTGGGACATCGCCGACACCCTCAACGGCCTCATGGCCATCCCCAACCTGATCGCCGTGATCGCCTTGTCCGGCGTAGTGGTTCGGGAAACGAAGCGGCACTTTGCCAACAAAGCAGAGGCCAAGAAAATCGAAGAAGAGAGCAAACAATAATCTTTCACACGGGACATGATTTCACCGCGGGGCAATGCCAAATGCCCCGCGGTGTTGTCTGGTTTTGGGGAAGGGGAGGGGGTGCCCCTGCTGGGTTCTTTTGCAGTTTCTTTTCGGATATCGCTTGCGAAACAGAACCGGCTATAGTATAATGACAAACGTACAATCGAGAACTTTTTGTGACTGACGGAAGTGGACCAACCACAGGGAGCAAAAAGCATCATTGTGGCCGACCGTCTGGGCAGTTCAATTTTCACAAGAAGGGAATTGGACTGTCTTTTTTTCGTATTACTGTGGCGAACGGTGTCGGCCCACGAGGATCAGAGAGGATGGTTTTTATGAAAAAAGTAGGTGTCATCATGGGCAGTGACAGCGACCTGCCCGTCGTGGAAAAAGCCATGGATAAACTGAAGGAGTACGGGGTGCCCTACGAGGTGCATGTCTACTCCGCCCACCGCACGCCGGAGCAGGCCGGTACCTTTGCCCGGACTGCCCAGGAAAAGGGGTTCGGCGTGATCATCGCTGCCGCAGGCAAGGCAGCCCACCTGGCCGGTGCGCTGGCCGCCAACACCGTGCTGCCGGTGATTGGCATCCCGGTGAAGTCCTCCACCCTGGATGGGCTGGACGCGCTGCTCTCCACCGTTCAAATGCCCACGGGCATTCCGGTAGCCACTGTGGCCATCGATGGGGCTGCCAATGCTGCCCTCCTGGCCATCCAGATTCTGGCAGTCTCCGATGCGGACCTGGCGGACAGGCTCCGCAAGGCCAGAGCCGCAGAGTCCCAAAAGGTGCTGGAGAAGAATGCCAAAGTAGAGGAAGCGTTTAACGCGGAACACTGAAAAAGGAGGGATGAACCATGGGTGGTTTTTGTGGTGCCATTTCCAACCGTGACGTGGTGTTAGACGTCTATTTTGGCACAGACTATCACTCCCACTTAGGTACCCGCCGGGGCGGCATGGCCGCCTGGGACCCGGAACTGGGGTTCCAGCGGGAGATCCATAACATCGAGAACGCCCCCTTCCGCACCAAGTTTGACCGGACGGTGGGGGAGATGGTGGGCAAGCGCTGCATCGGCAGCATCAGTGACACCGATCCCCAGCCTCTGTTGGTGCGCTCCGTCCACGGCACCTATGCCATCTGCGTGGTGGGGGTTATCAAGAACGAGGACCAGCTCATCCAGCAGCTGCTGGACGATGCCGACGGCCACTTCGAGGCCATGAGTGGCGGCCGGGTGAACTCCAATGAACTGGTGGCCACCCTTATCAGCCAGCGGCCCACCATCGCCGAGGGCATCCGCTATGCCCAAGAGGTGGTGGAGGGGACGGTTTCCGTCCTCATCATGACCCCCGACTACCTCATCGCCGGCCGGGACAAGTTCGGCCGCCTGCCCATCCACATCGGCCAGGACGAGGAGGGCTGCTGCGTGGCCTTCGAGTCCTTTGCCTACCAGAAGATGGGCTACCACGACGCCTATGAACTGGGCCCGGCGGAGGTGGTGAAGATCACCGAGTCCGGGTGGGAGACCCTCCTGCCTCCGGAGAAGGAGATGCGGGTGTGTGCCTTCCTGTGGACCTATTATGGCTACCCCAACTCCAACTACGAGGGGATCAACGTGGAGGTCATGCGCAACCGCAACGGCGCCCTGCTGGCCAAGACCGACAAGGAAAACGGCTCCGCCCAGGACATTGACTATGTCAGCGGCGTTCCGGATTCCGGCACCCCCCACGCCATCGGCTATGCCAACGAGAGCGGCATCCCCTTTGCCCGCCCCTTTATCAAGTACACTCCCACCTGGCCCCGCAGCTTCATGCCCACCAACCAGAAGGAGCGGGATCGGGTGGCCAAAATGAAGCAGATCCCCGTCCACGAGCTCATCGAGGGGAAAAAGCTCCTCTTTGTGGATGACAGCATCGTCCGGGGCACCCAGCTGCGGGAGACAGTGGAGTTCCTCTACGCCAACGGCGCTAAGGAGGTCCACATCCGTTCTGCCTGCCCCCCCATTATGTATGGCTGTAAGTTCTTGAACTTCTCCACCAGCCGTTCGCCCATGGAGCTCATCGCCCGCCGCACCATCTACGAACTGGAAGGGGAGGCAGGCGACCAGCACCTGGAGGAGTACAGCGACCCCAATACCGAGCGGGGGAAGAAGCTCCGGGAGACCATCTGTGAAAAGCTCCATTTCACCTCCCTGGAGTATCAGTCTCTGGACAAGCTCATCGAGGCCATCGGCCTGGAGCCCTGTAAGGTTTGCACCTACTGCTGGAGCGGAAAGGAATGAGTGTGATGAATCAGCAATCGAGATCCGACAGCTACGCCGCCGCCGGGGTGGACATTACCGCCGGCTACAAAGCGGTGGAGCTCATGAAGACCCACATTGCCAAGACCATGACCGCCGGCGCCCTGTCCGACATTGGCGGCTTCGGCGGCCTGTTTGCACTGGACCTGACGGGGATCACCCACCCTGTCCTGGTCTCCGGCACCGACGGGGTGGGCACCAAGCTGAAGCTGGCCTTCCTCATGGACCAGCACGACACCGTGGGCATCGACTGCGTGGCCATGTGCGTCAACGACATCATTTGCGTGGGGGCCAAGCCCCTGTTCTTCCTGGACTACATCGCCTGCGGGAAAAACGTGCCGGAGAAGATCGCCCAGATCGTCTCCGGCGTGGCCGAGGGCTGCGTGCAGTCCGGGGCCGCCCTCATCGGCGGGGAGACCGCCGAGATGCCCGGCTTCTACCCCGTGGACGAGTACGACCTGGCAGGCTTTTCTGTGGGCGTGGTGGACAAGGCCAAGGTCTTTGACAAGACCAAGATCCAGCCCGGGGATGTGATCCTGGGCCTGCCCTCCTCCGGGGTGCACTCCAATGGGTTCTCCCTGGTGCGCAAGGTGTTGGACGTGGAGCACACCGACCTGAAGGCTCCCGTGGAGGCCTTGGGGGGCAAGAGCCTGGGGGAGACCCTTCTCACCCCCACCCGGATCTATGTGAAGAGCATCCTGGCCCTCATGGAGAAGGTGACCATCAAGTCGGTCTCCCACATCACCGGCGGGGGCTTCTACGAGAACATCCCCCGCAGCCTGCCCCAGGGGATGACCGCCAAGATCAAGGAAGCTGACGTGCCCGTCCTGCCCATCTTTGACCTCATCCAGGCCAAGGGGAACATCCCCCGGCGGGAGATGTTCAACACCTTCAACATGGGCATCGGCATGACCGTGGTGGTGGCCAAAGAGGAGGCCGACCAGGCCATGGCTGCCCTCCAGGCCGCCGGGGAGACCCCCGTGCGCCTGGGTGAGATCGTGCCCGGGGACGAGGGCGTGATCCTATGGTAAAGACAAAGATCGCCGTGCTGGTCTCCGGCGGGGGCACCAACCTTCAAGCGCTGCTGGATGCCCAGCAGAGCGGCCTGCTCACCGACGGAGAGATCGTCCTGGTGGTTGCCAGCAACGCCAAGGCCTATGCCCTCACCCGGGCGGCCCAGGCAGGGGTCCCCGCGGTGGTGTGCAGCCGGAAGGAACTGGGCAGCCAAGCGGCCTTTGAGGCCGCCATCTCCCAGGCGCTGGCGGACCATGGGGTGGAACTCATCGTCCTGGCAGGGTTTATGAGCATTCTCAGTGAAGACTTTCCCAGCCGCTGGCCCCGGCGGATCCTCAACGTCCACCCCTCTCTGATCCCCTCCTTCTGCGGGAAAGGATACTATGGACTGAAGGTTCACGAGGCCGCCCTGGCCTATGGGGTGAAGGTCACCGGTGCCACCGTCCACTTCGTCAACGAAGTGCCTGACGGGGGAGAGATCCTCCTCCAAAAGGCGGTGGAGGTGCTGCCTGGGGACACCCCGGAAGTGCTGCAGCGACGGGTGATGGAGCAGGCGGAGTGGATCCTCCTGCCCCAGGCCACCCAGATGATATCGGAAGAGATCAGGAGGGAGAAGGACCAATGAACGTCTACGAAACCCACGACCTGGCAGCCCTGCTGGCAGGGAACCCCTACCCCGGCCGGGGCATTGTTCTGGGAAAGACCGCCGACGGGAAGCAGTCGGTGGCGGCCTACTTCATCATGGGCCGCAGCGAGAACAGCCGCAACCGGGTCTTCGTGAAGGAGCCCGACGGCATCCGCACCCAGGCCTATGACCCGGCCAAGCTGGCTGACCCCAGCCTCATCATCTACCACCCCGTCCGGCAGATGGGCCGGGGCCTCATCGTCACCAACGGGGACCAGACCGACACCATCCGGGACTTCCTGGAGCAGGGCCTTCCCTTTGAGCAGGCCCTGTCCACCCGGGCCTTTGAGCCCGACGGGCCCAACTGGACCCCCCGGATCTCCGGCCTGCTCTCCCCGGACGGCAGCTACAAGCTCTCCATCCTGAAGAGCGCCGATGCCGAAGGCACCGCCTGCGCCCGGTACACCTTTGCCTACCCGGGCCTGGCCGGGGTGGGCCACTTCCTCCATACCTACGTCACCGACGGCAACCCCATCCCCACCTTCCAGGGGGAACCCGAGCGGGTGGCCATTCCGGACACTCTGGAGGACTGCGTGAACCTACTCTGGTCCAACCTCAACGAAGCCAACAAGATCTCCCTCTACGTCCGCTACACCGACCTGGCCACGGGGACGTGGGAAGAGCGCATCGTGAACAAATATCAGTGAGAGGAGAGGGAGAATCCCATGAACGAACTGGAACTGAAATACGGTTGTAACCCCAACCAGAAGCCTGCCCGCATCTTCCTCCAGGGCGGGGGTGACCTGCCCCTGGAGGTCCTCAACGGCAAGCCGGGGTACATTAACTTCCTGGACGCCCTGAATTCCTGGCAGCTGGTGAAGGAGCTTAAGGAGGCCACCGGCCTGCCTGCCGCGGCCTCCTTCAAGCACGTCTCCCCCGCGGGGGCTGCCGTGGGCCTGCCCCTGAGCGAGACGGACAAGGCCATCTACTTTGTGGACCCTGCCGCCGAGCTCAGCCCCATCGCCTGCGCCTATATCCGGGCCCGGGGGGCGGACCGGCTGTGCTCCTACGGCGACTGGGCGGCCCTCAGCGACACCTGCGATGCCGCCACCGCCGCCTACCTCAAGCACGAGGTCTCCGACGGCATCATCGCCCCGGACTACACCCCCGAGGCCTTGGAGATCCTCAAGAGCAAGAAGAAGGGCAACTATAACGTGGTGAAGATCGACCCCAACTACATCCCCGCCCCCCAGGAGCACAAGGATGTCTTTGGCATCACCTTTGAGCAGGGCCGGAACAACTTTCAGATTGACGAGTCCCTGCTAACAAACCTGGTCACCGAGAACCAGGACCTGCCCAAGGAGGCCAAGATCGATATGATCGTGGCCCTCATCACCCTCAAATACACCCAGTCCAACTCCGTGTGCTATGTGAAGAACGGGCAGGCCATCGGGGTGGGCGCCGGCCAGCAGAGCCGCATCCACTGCACCCGCCTGGCAGGGAACAAGGCGGACAATTGGTACCTCCGCCAGCATCCCAAGGCTTTGGGCCTCCAGTTTGTAGACGGCATCCGCCGGCCCGACCGGGACAATGCCATCGACGTCTACCTCTCCGATGAGTATGAGGACGTCCTCCGGGATGGGGCCTGGCAGGCCGTGTTCAAAGTCCGTCCGGAGCCCCTCACGGCCCAGGAGAAGAAGGACTGGATTGCCACCCAGACCGGGGTCACCGTGGGCTCTGACGCCTTCTTCCCCTTCGGGGACAACGTGGAGCGGGCGAGAAAGTCCGGCGTGACCTACATTGTGGAGCCCGGCGGGTCCATCCGGGACGACAATGTGATTGAGACTGCCAACCGTTACAACATGGTCATGGCCTTCACCGGCATGCGCCTGTTCCACCACTGAGAAAAGGAGGACCTTCCCAATGAACATTCTCGTTGTGGGCGGCGGCGGCCGGGAGCACGCCATCATCAAGAGCCTGAAAAAGAGCCCCCGGGTCACCCAGATCTATGCTGCCCCCGGCAACGGCGGCATGGCCGCCGACGCCATTTGCACCGGCATTGGCGCCAAGGATCTGGACGCCATCACCGCCTTTGCCCAGGAAAACGCCATCGACTTTGCCGTGGTGGCGCCTGACGATCCCCTGGTCCTGGGGGCGGTGGACCGGCTGGAGGCCGTGGGCATTCCCTGCTTTGGCCCCAACAAGGCTGCCGCCATTCTGGAGGGCAGCAAGGTCTTTTCCAAGGACCTTATGAAGAAGTATCACATCCCCACGGCCCAGTACCAGGTCTTTGACGACATGGACCGGGCCTTGGAGTACCTGAAAACCGCCCCCATCCCCACGGTGGTCAAGGCCGACGGCCTGGCCCTGGGCAAGGGGGTCACCGTGGCCATGACCCGGCAGGAGGCGGAGGACGCTGTCCGTGCCTGCATGGAGGACAAGGTCTTCGGGGAGAGCGGCAGCCACATCGTCATCGAGGAGTTCCTCACCGGGCCTGAAGTCTCGGTCCTCTCCTTCACCGACGGCAAGGTGGTGGTGCCCATGGTCTCCTCCATGGACCACAAGCGCATCGGCGATGGGGACACCGGCCCCAACACCGGCGGCATGGGCACCGTGGCCCCCAACCCCTACTACACCGACGAGATCGCCCAGGTGTGCATGGACACCATCTTCCTGCCCACCATGCGCGCCATGAACGCCGAGGGGCGCACCTTCAAGGGGTGCCTCTACTTCGGCCTCATGCTCACTGAGAAGGGGCCCAAAGTCATTGAATACAACTGCCGTTTCGGCGACCCGGAGACCCAGGTGGTCCTCCCCCTGCTGGAGAGCGACCTGCTCACCATCATGGAGGCCACCGCCAAGGGCACCCTGGCCGAGACCGAGGTGAAGTTCCGGGACCAGCACGCCTGCTGCCTGGTGCTGGCCTCGGAGGGGTATCCCAAGAAGTACGAGACGGGGTTCCCCATCACCATCCCGGAGGATCTGGATGCCCAGGTCTTCGTCGCCGGGGCCAAGCTGGAGGACGGCGTGCTCAAAACCTCCGGCGGCCGGGTCCTGGGGGTCACGGCCCTGGGGAACACCCTGAAGGAGGCCATCGACAAGGCCTACCAGGAGGGGGCCCGGGTCACCTTCCAGAACGCCTACTGCCGTAAGGACATCGGCGCCCGTGCACTGCGGGCGGAGGAAGAGGTAAAGTAAATGGTATATCGGGTATATGTAGAAAAACGGCCGGGCCTCACCGCCGAGGCCGACGCCCTGGCTAGCGACATCCGTACCCTGCTGGGGATCTCTTCCCTGAAGGGACTGCGGCTGCTCAACCGCTACGATGTGGAGAACATCTCGCCGGAGCTCTTTGACCACAGTGTCCGGACCATCCTGTCTGAGCCCCAGCTGGACCTGGTGACGGACACCCTCCCGGAGGGGGGCATCCTCTTTGCCGTGGAGTACCTCCCCGGCCAGTTTGACCAGCGGGCGGACTCTGCCGCCCAATGCATCCAGATCCTCTCCCAGGGGGAGCGCCCCCTGGTCCGCTCCGCCCGGGTCTACCACCTCACCGGGGACCTGACGGCGGAAGAGGTGGCTGCCATCAAGAAGTACCTCATCAACCCCGTGGAGTCTCGGGAGGCCTCGCTGGAGCCCTTTGACACCCTGGCCATGGATTACGCCATCCCCGAGACGGTGGCCACCCTCAACGGCTTCCGGGACCTGGACGAGGAGGGCCTGGCCGCCATGGTGGCCGACTACGGCCTGGCCATGGACCTGGACGACCTGCGTTTCTGCCGGGATTACTTCCGCTCCGAGGACCGGGACCCCACCATCACCGAGCTGCGGGTGATCGACACCTATTGGTCCGACCACTGCCGCCACACCACCTTCCTGACCACCATCGATGCCGTGGAGTTCCAGAGTCCCATCCTCCAGCAGACCTATGAGGACTATCTGAACACCCGCAAGCGCCTGGGCCGCACCAAGCCGGTGAACCTCATGGACATCGGCACCATTGTGGCCAAGTACCTGAAAAAGCAGGGGAAGATGCCCCACCTGGACGAGTCCGAGGAGGTCAACGCCTGCACGGTGAAGATCAAGGTGGACACCGACCACGGCAAGGAGGACTGGCTCCTCCTCTTTAAGAACGAAACCCACAACCACCCCACGGAGATTGAGCCCTTCGGCGGCGCAGCCACCTGCGTGGGCGGCGCCATCCGGGACCCCCTCTCCGGCCGGTCCTATGTCTACTCCGCCATGCGCCTGACCGGCGCAGCCAACCCCCTCACCCCCATTGAGGAGACCATGGCCGGTAAGCTCCCCCAGCGGACCATCGTCACCAAGGCGGCTGCGGGGTACTCCTCCTATGGCAACCAGATCGGCCTGGCCACCGGCCAGGTGGACGAGCTCTACCACCCCGGCTATGCCGCCAAGCGCATGGAGATCGGCGCGGTGATCGCCGCCGCCCCTGCCGCCAACGTCCGGCGGGAGCGGCCCGCCCCCGGGGATGTGGTGATCCTCCTGGGCGGCCGCACAGGCCGGGACGGCTGCGGCGGGGCCACTGGCTCCTCCAAGTCCCACACCACCGCCTCCCTGGAGACCTGCGGGGCGGAGGTGCAGAAGGGCAACGCCCCGGAGGAGCGGAAGCTCCAGCGCCTCTTCCGTAACCCTGAGGCCTCCCGCCTCATTAAGCGCTGCAACGACTTCGGCGCCGGCGGGGTCTCCGTGGCCATCGGCGAGCTGGCCGAGGGCCTGGCCATCGACCTCAACCAGGTCCCCAAGAAGTACGAGGGCCTGGACGGCACGGAGCTTGCCATCAGCGAATCCCAGGAGCGGATGGCCGTGGTGGTGGAAGCCCAGGACGCCCCCCGGTTCATGGAACTGGCCGACCAGGAGAACCTGGAGGCCACGGTGGTGGCCACGGTCACAGACCAGGGCCGCCTCACCATGACCTGGAACGGCAACACCATCGTGGACATCGCCCGCGCCTTCCTGGACACCAATGGGGTGGAGAAGCACACCACCGCCATCACCGCCGCCCCGGAGTCCATCCTGAAGGACCAGGTGAAGGACTTCCGCCAGGGCTACCTGGATCTGGCAGCGGACCTGAACGTCTGCTCCAAGCGGGGCCTGTCGGAGCGGTTTGACTCCACCATCGGCCGGGGCACCGTCCTCATGCCCTTCGGTGGCAAGTATCAGCTCACCCCCACCCAGGCCATGGTCAACAAGATCTCCCGGGAGGAAGGGGAGACCGACACCTGCTCCCTGATGGCCTGGGGCTATAACCCCTATATCACCGAGAAGAGCCCCTACCACGGGGCCTACCTGGCGGTCATCGAGTCGGTGTCCAAACTGGTGGCCACCGGCGCCGATTTGAAGGAGACCTACCTGAGCTTCCAGGAGTACTTCCAGAAGCTGGGGAAGGATCCCCACCGCTGGGGCCAGCCTTTGGCTGCCCTCCTGGGGGCCTACCGGGCCCAGAAGGAGCTGGAGATCGCCGCCATCGGCGGCAAGGACTCCATGAGCGGCTCCTTCGAGGACCTGGACGTCCCCCCCACCCTGGTGTCCTTTGCCGTGACCACCGACAAGGTGAGCCGCATCCTCTCCCCTGAGTTCAAGGGGGCCGGCCATCCGGTGGTGTGGCTCTGCCCCGAGTACGGCCCGGACGGCCTGCCGGTGGCAGCCTCCCTGAAAAAGGTCTACCAGACGGTGAACCGCCTGGTGAAGAAGGGCAAGGTCCTGGCCGCCTATACCCCCGGCTACGGCGGGGTGGCAGAGGGGATCTTGAAGATGTCCCTGGGCAACGGCATCGGCCTGGCCTTTGACCCCGGCTGCACCTTGGACGAGCTCTTCTCCTATGCCTACGGCTCCTTCATCCTGGAGCTGACCGATAATAAGGAAACCATCGGCCTGTCCCTGGGTACCACCACGGAGACCGGCGACCTCACCTGGAATGGCCAGACCCTCACCGCCCAGGAGCTGCTGGCGGCCTATGAGGGCAAGCTGGAGCCCATCTACCCCTGCAACATCCTCCAAGGCGAGGGGACCATCCCCACCCTGTCCTACGAGAGCGACGCCTGGAAGCGCCCAGCCATCAAGACCGCCAAGCCCCGGGTGCTCATCCCCGTCTTCCCCGGCACAAACTGCGAGTACGACGCCGCCAAGGCCATGGCCCAGGCGGGGGCCGTGCCGGAGATCGTGGTCATCAAGAACCTCACCGCAGGGGACATCGCCCAGTCCATGGACCTGGTGGCCCAGAAGCTGGCCCAGGCCCAGATGGTCTTCCTCCCAGGCGGCTTCTCCGGCGGCGACGAGCCCGACGGCTCGGCCAAGCTCATCACCTCCTTCTTCCGGGCAGAGAAGCTGAAGGACCAGGTCCACGACCTGCTGAAAAACCGGGATGGCCTAATGCTGGGCATCTGCAACGGCTTCCAGGCCCTCATCAAACTGGGCCTGGTACCCTACGGGGAGATCGTCGACACCGACGAGCATTGCCCCACCCTCACCTTCAACACCATCGGCCGGCACCAGTCCCGCCTGGTACACACCCGGGTGGCCTCCAACAAGTCCCCCTGGCTCATGAACACCAAGCCCGGGGAGGTGTACACCGTGCCCATCTCCCACGGGGAGGGGCGGTTCCTGGCCTCCCAGGAACTGGTCCAGCAGCTGGCGGACAACGGGCAGATCGCCACCCAGTACGTGGACCTGGCAGGCAATCCCACCGCCGATGTCCACTTTAACCCCAACAACTCCGTCTGGGCCATCGAGGGTATCACCTCTCCCGACGGGCGGGTCCTGGGTAAGATGGGCCACAGCGAACGCACCGGCCCCGGCCTGTATCAGAACGTCCCCGGTGACTATGACATGAAGCTCTTCCGCTCGGCGGTGGAGTATTTCCTGTGAGAACGAAAGGAGGAGCCCCACATGGCTTATTACTATCCCGAACCCTCCCACACCTTCAGTGAGTATCTGTTGGTGCCGGGTTACACGTCTGAGGAGTGCATCCCGGACAACGTCTCCCTCAAGACCCCCCTGGTGAAGTATCGGAAGGGGGAGGAGGAGTGCCCCATCAGCCTGAACATCCCCCTGGTCTCCGCCATCATGCAGGCCGTGTCCAACGACACCCTGGCCGTGGCCCTGGCCAAGGAGGGGGGCCTGTCCTTCATCTACGGCTCCCAGTCCATCGCCGATGAGGCCGCCATGGTCCGCCGGGTGAAGAGCAGCAAGGCTGGCTTCGTCATCAGCGCCTCCAACCTCACCCCGGACCATACCCTGGCAGATGTGCTGGCCCTGAAGGAGAAGAACGGCTTCTCCACCGTGGCCATCACCGAGGATGCCACCCCCAACGGCAAGCTCCTGGGGCTGGTCACCAGCCGGGATTACCGGGTGACCCGGATGAGCACCGACGTTCCCGTACGGGACTTCATGACCCCCCGGGAAAAGCTCATCACCGCCCCTGCCTCCACCACCTTGAAGGAGGCCAACGACATCATCTGGGACAATAAGCTCAACGCCCTGCCGGTGGTGGACGACGAGGATCACCTGATGTACTTCGTCTTCCGCAAGGACTACTCCGAGCACAAGGAGCATCCCCTGGCCCTCCAGGACGCCGACAAGCGCTACCTGGTGGGGGCCGGCATCAACTCCAAGGACTACGAGGAGCGGGTGCCCGCCCTGGTGGAGGCCGGGGCCGATATCCTGTGCATCGACTCCTCCGAGGGGTACTCCGTCTGGCAGAAAAAGACCATCGACTTCATTCGGGAGAAGTACGGCGACACCGTCAAGGTGGGCGCCGGCAACGTGGTGGACCGGGAGGGCTTCCGCTTCCTGGCCCGGGCCGGGGCCGACTTTGTGAAGGTAGGCATCGGCGGCGGCTCCATTTGCATCACCCGGGAGACCAAGGGCATCGGCCGCGGCCAGGCCTCCGCCCTCATCGAGGTGGCAGCGGCCCGGGATGAGTATTTCAAGGAGACCGGCGTCTATGTGCCCATCTGCTCCGACGGCGGCATCGTCTTTGACTTCCACATGACCCTGGCCCTGGCCATGGGGGCCGACTTCCTGATGCTGGGCCGGTACTTCGCCCGGTTCGACGAGAGCCCCACCAACAAACTCATGGTCAACGGTGCCTATGTGAAGGAATATTGGGGCGAGGGGTCTAACCGCGCCCGCAACTGGCAACGCTATGACCTGGGTGGTAAGAACGACCTGGCCTTTGAGGAAGGCGTGGACTCCTACGTGGCCTACGCCGGTTCCCTCCACGACAACGTGGAGAAGAGCCTGTACAAGGTCAAGTCCACCATGTGCAACTGCGGTGTGATCACCATTCCCGACCTGCAGCAGAACGCCAAGCTCACCCTGGTCTCTGCCACCAGCATTGTGGAGGGCGGCTACCATGACGTCACCCTCCGCACCACCAGCGGCGGCCAGTAAGCCCATTGATCCAGCCAAGTTTTCCAGAAAAGAAAGGAGAGGATTCCCATGCGGAGTGACATTGAGATCGCCCAGGCCTGCCCCATGCAGCACATTCGGGACATCGCCCGGGAGGCCGGCATTGCGGAGGAGTACCTGGAGCAGTACGGCAACTACAAAGCCAAGATCGACACCAAGTTTTTCCAGGACCACCAGGGGCCAGACGGCAAGCTGATCCTGGTCACCGCCATCACCCCCACCCCTGCCGGGGAGGGGAAGACCACCACCACCGTGGGCCTGGCCGACGGCCTGCGAAAGATCGGCAAGAAATCCGTGGTGGCCCTGCGGGAGCCCTCTCTGGGCCCGGTCTTCGGCCTGAAGGGCGGGGCCGCCGGCGGCGGCTATGCCCAGGTGGTGCCTATGGAGGACATCAACCTCCACTTCACCGGGGACTTCCACGCCATTGGCGCAGCCAATAATCTGCTGGCCGCGATGCTGGACAACCACATCCAGCAGGGAAATTCCCTGGGCATTGACGTGAAGAAGATCACCTGGAAGCGCTGCGTGGACATGAACGACCGCCAGCTGCGCAACATTGTAGACGGCCTGGGCGGCCGGATGCAGGGCGTGCCCCGGGAGGACGGGTTCGACATCACCGTGGCCTCCGAGGTCATGGCGGTGCTGTGCCTGGCCACCTCCATCACCGACTTGAAGGAGCGGCTGAGCCGCATGGTGGTGGCCTACACCTACGATGACAAGCCCGTCACCGCTGGGGATCTGAAGGCCGCCGGGGCCATGACCGCCCTGCTGAAGGACGCGCTGAAACCCAACCTGGTCCAGACCCTGGAAGGCACTCCTGCCCTCATCCACGGGGGCCCCTTTGCCAACATCGCCCACGGCTGCAACTCCATCATGGCCACCAAGGCGGCCCTGAAACTGGGGGACTATGCGGTCACCGAGGCCGGCTTCGGCGCCGACCTGGGGGCGGAGAAGTTCCTGGACATCAAGTGCCGCATGGCGGGGCTGCGGCCCGACGCGGTGGTGCTGGTGGCCACGGTCCGGGCGCTGAAACACCACGGCGGCGCCGCCAAGGCGGATCTGGGCAGGGAGGACCTGGCGGCCCTGGAACGGGGCCTGCCCAACCTGCTGCAGCACGTGGACAATATCAAGAACGTGTTCGGCCTGCCCTGTGTGGTAGCCATCAACGCCTTCCCCACGGACACGGCGGCAGAGCTGCAGCTGGTGGAGGACAAGTGCCGGGAGCTGGGCGTCCGTGTGGCCCTCAGCGAGGTCTGGGCCAAGGGCGGCGCAGGCGGCACGGCCCTGGCGGAGGAAGTGGTCCGGCTGTGCGAGCAGCCGTCGGACTTCCGGTACAGCTACGGGCTGGAGGGCTCCATCGAGGACAAGCTGGAGGCCATCTGCCGCCGGGTCTACCACGCGGACGGCGTGGTGCTGACGCCCGCCGCCAAGAAGCAGGCCCAGCGGCTGACAGAGCTGGGCTATTTGACAGAGGAATATGACGGGCATTATGGACAGACCACGGCGGACTGTGTCAGCCGTTTCCAGGAGGCCAACGGATTGACTGCCGACGGGGTGGCCTCCCCCGAGACCCAGCTGGCCCTGTTCCGGCAGGGCGCCCTGCGGGAGGACGGCACCCCCCTGCCGGATGAGGCGGAGTCTTCCTCCAGCAGCGAATCCTCCGCGAGCAGCTCCAGCGCGGCTTCAGAAAATTCCGCCTCGGAGAGCTCTTCCAGCAGTGCAGAGTCCTCCCAGGACAGTTCTTCCTCTTCTGAAAGCTCCACCTCTGCGTAAAGGCGGAACCACCTTGTGACAGGCTCTGTAAGGGCGCGGCGAAAGCCGCGCCCTTTTTGTCTCTTTCTCATGGGGGAAAGAGGGGAAACTGCCCGCAAGCCCCTTTACACTGAGAAGCTGCCAGTGCTATAATGAAAGCCAACCGCAGAAAAAGCGGGAATTTTGGCCCGGACGCCGGGCAAAGGGGAAGGAAGCGTATGGCTCTGTTTACCAAGGACCGGTCCTTTTACCGGTCGCTGATTCTGCTGGCGGTGCCCATCTCTCTGCAGAACCTGGTTACCTTTGCGGTGAATTTTGCAGATAACGTGATGATAGGGTCCCTGGGGGATGACGCCATCTCTGGCGTGTATGTAGGAGGCCAGCTCCAATCTGTGGTGCAGATGTTTGTGGGC
>OGGQ01000223.1_pt1 | contig 81349 bp, 72 predicted proteins | sample 1571191 | NCBI WGS metagenome assembly OGGQ01 (sample SAMEA2582061, study PRJEB24529) | metagenome | biome: Human gut stool | place: China | collected 2011
CACGCCTTTTTTGGGCCCGGCGCAGCAGCGCGCCGCTCAATCGTGTTTGCCGCTGTTTTTTCGAAACGCCAAATAGCTTTCTAAAATGACCGTGGCCGCCACGGAATCCAGCACTTTTTTTCGCTTTTTGCCGTATGTGCCGTTTTCGGAAAGGATGTTGGCCGCGGCAATGGTGGTTTGGCGCTCGTCCCACAATTCCACCGGAATGGGAAGGATGGCGCGCAGCGTGTCTGCCAGCTTGCGGCTTTTCTCTGCGCGGGCGCCCTCGGTGCCGTCCATGTTCTTCGGCAGGCCAATCACCACCATGCCCACGTCAAATTCCCGCGTGGCGTACACAATTTTCTCCGCCACTTTGGCAAAGCTCTTTTCCTCTATGGTGCCCACTGGGCTTGCCAGAAACTCGGTGCGGTCGCAGACGGCAAGGCCGGTGCGCGCGTCGCCGTAATCTACAGCCATAATTTTCATTGCATGTTCTCCCCTTTTGGTTCGCTGTTTCCATTATAGCACAGCAAACGGCCGGCGTACAGCAAAATGGGGCATCACAGGCTGTGTTGCGTGCCCCCCTGTACACACCCTGGCGCACAAAACCCCCGCGGCGGGCCCATGGGCCACCGCGGGGGTGCCTTGTTTCGTTGCAGCATGGGCAGCCCTGCCCGCCCGGCCCCGGCTAAAACGGCGCGTTGTTGTTTTCCGGGGTGCCGGTTTCCTGCAGGCGCGGGTAATCGGGCACGCAAAGGGTGCCCTGGCGCCGCGCCCAGGCGGCCACCGCGTCGTGGTAACGGATGTGGGTGTTGTTCCACCGGATGGCCGAGGCCACGAAAGACGTGTCGTTCCCGCCGGAGGCCATGTAGGCGCTGGTGGCCACCGTAAATTCATCCTCGGGGCCAATGGGCGTGCCGTCTGGCAGGCACAGTGCCTGCACCTTGTGCGGGGAGGGCCGGGTGTGGTCCAGCCGGGCATGAAAGCCCGAGATCAAAAGCCCCGCGTTGTTGCCAAACCGCTGCGGCGCATACACGCCCTCCATCAGCTGGTACAGCTGCCTGCCGGTGATGGTGCCGGTGTGAATTTCATCATTGAAGCCGTTCACCCGCAGTATGTCGTCCATCGTCACGGGCCCGGCCTCCAGACAGCCGCCGGAGCTTGTTGCGTTCATGTAGGCCAGCTGCGTGTTGGCCCCAAAGCGCATGCAGTCGGCCAAAAAGTCGCCCAGCATGCATTCCTGCGCCAGGTGCATGGGCCACGCTTTCTCCAGCCGGGCCAGCGGCTGTGTAAGGTAGGCCTCAAACGGGGCAAGCACCTTTTGCGCATAGGCGGCCATAGCGGTTCCGCTGGCCTGGATGAACGGTGTGTGCAGCACTTCGCAGCTGCGCGCCGTAATGCGGCGCGCCTGCCGGTTGAACACAAGGCGGATATGCCCCAGGCTTACGCCGCCGAAGCCCGCCTTCACCACGCAGGTGCCGTTTTGCACTGCGGCATAGTCACCCGGGATATGCCCGCCAATGCACACGTCCACGCCCGGCATGCTGCCCAGCAAGGTGTGCATTTCGCCGCTGATGGCGCCGTTTTCCTCCACATAAAAGGGCATGTGCGTCAGGGCCACCACAACCTCTGCGCCCTCGGCGCGCATCTGCGGCACCCAGCGGTGGGCCGCCTGGGCCGCAGGCGCCATTTCAAACGCCTCAAAGGCGCTTTTTTCCACCATATAGGGCGTATATTCTGTAGTGAGGCCCAAAACGCCTATCTTTACGCCCTGGCGCTCCAAAATGGTGTACGGGGCCGTGCCGGCTATGGGCGCACCATCTTTTTTGTGCACGTTGGCGCACAGAACAGGAAATTCGCAGCCCGCAATGCAGTCTTCCAAAAATTGGGGGCCGCGGTCGAACTCATGGTTGCCCAGCACCATGGCGTCCGTCCTTAAAAGGTTCATGGCGCCCACAATGGGCTGGCCGCCCCACAGGTTGGCCGAAAACTCATCCCCGGCGCTGAGCAAAAGCGTGCCGCCCGGGTTTTGGGCGCGAAGGCGTTCCACCTCGGCGGCAAAGGCGGCAATGCCGGGGCTATCCGGCGTTTTGCGCAGCCTGCCGGAAAAATCTGCATGGCAGAGGATGTCCAGCACAATCTCCATAGCCCGCTCACCCCTTCAGGCCGCCGCGCGACACGCCGGTGACGATGCTTTTGCGGCAGAAGATGAACAGAATAATCATGGGCACCACCACAATGGTGGCGGCGGCCATCAGCCGCTCGTACCGGATGCCGCTGGACGTCATGAAGGCATACAGGCCAAACGGAAGCGTGCGCACCTCGGTGCTGTTGGTAACCAGCACCGACCACAAAAATGAGTTCCAGCAGGTGATGGCGTTCAGCAGGCCAATGGTGACCAGCGCCGGTTTGGCAATGGGCACCATGATGCGCCACAGGTAGGTCCAGTTGCCTGCGCCGTCCACCCGCGCAGAGTAATACAGGCTGTCTGGCACAGATAAAAAGAAGTTGCGCAGGATGTATGTGTAAAAAATGCTTGTGGTAAACGGAATAATCAGCGCGGCCAGTGTGTCAATAAGCCCCATCTTTACAATGGTGGAGTAGTTGGTGATGATAAGCATCTCGAACGGCACCATCATCATGGAAAGCGTAAGCGAAAACAACAGGTCCCGCCCGGGGAACTTGAGCCGCGAAAAGGCGAATGCCGCCAGAATGGTGGTGAACATGGTGGTGGCCACACAGGCCACCGTCACAATAACCGAGTTGACAAAATAAATTCCGAACGGCGCCTTGGAAAACGCAAAGGTATAGTTTTCAAACACGGGCTCGGCAGGCCAGAACGTGGGCGGCATGGTGTTCACCTCTGCGGCCGTTTTCACCGAGGAAAGCAGCATCCAGAAGAAGGGAAACACCATAATCAGCGCACCAAGGGCAAGCAGTGTGTATAAAATAATCCGTTTCAGCACCTTCATCAGCTTCACCTCAGTAATTCTTCCATTTGCGCTGCACAAACAGCTGCAGCACCGTCAGCACAAGCACAATGGCAAACAGCACAACGGCGCTTGCCGCCGCGGGGCCCAGCTCCCACTTTGTATAAAACATATCGTACAGGTAGTACACCACCGTATACAGCGAATATGCCGAGCCGGGGTTGCCGTTGAACAGGGGGAACAGCTCGGTAAACACCTTGGAGGCCGTGATGGTGTTCACAATCAGCGTCAGGCCAATGGTGGGCGCCAGCAGCGGCACCGTAATGCGCAAAAAGATGCGCGCCTGCTTTGCGCCGTCCACCCGCGCGGCCGTGTAATACTGCCGGTCGATGTTCTGATAACCGGACAAAAGCAGAATGGTGGTGAACGGCAGCATATTCCAAATGCCGTAAAGAATCAGTGCGGCCAGGTTGTACTTCGGGTCGTTGAGCCAGTTGATGGCCTCCACCCCGAAGAACGACAAAAAGTAATTGATGAGGCCGTAGTCATAGTTGAACATCCACTTCCACACCAGGCCCACCGCCGTAATGGAGGTGACCATGGGCAGAAAATAACACGTCTGGAACAGGCCCTTCAGGCGGATATTGGCGTTCAGCATAGAGGCGATGCCCAGCGAGATGGCCGTGGACACCGGCACCACAAACACAACGTACAGCGCCGTGTTGCGCAGGCCGTTCAAAAAATTGGGGTCAGCCAGTATTTTTCGGTAATTCTCTACCCCAAAGCCGTCAAACGCGCCTGTCATCATGTTGTAGTCATTCTGAAACGAAATCAGAAACACATTGATAAACGGATATACCACAAACACGGCCAGCCCAATTAAGAAGGGCAGCAGGTAAGCGGCCGGTTCCCACAGGCTTTTCAGCCCGGGCGCGCCCTGCGCGCCGTCTTTCTTTCTTTTCATGCAAACCGCTCCCCCGTTTGTGCGTCAAACAGGAACACGCCTTTCTGTCCCAGGGTGATGGAAAGGCAGTCGCCCTCCCGAATGACTTCGTTGCCGGGCACAAAGCCGCGCATCTGCTGGGCCTGGCCCACCTGCAAAAGCACAAGCTCGTCTTTGCCAATGGAATAGCGTTCTTTTACTTCCGCTTTCAGGCTGGCGCCGCCCTGCCCCGCCAGGCAGATGCTTTCGGCGCGCACAGCCAGCACAACGGCCGTGCCGTCCTCCGGGGCCTGTTTCAACGGCAAAGAAAGCGAAATATCGCTGCCATCCAGCAAAATTTTGCCGCCGCGCATGGTGGCGCTGAGCTTGTTGATGGGCGGCGCGCCCAGAAAATCGGCCGCAAACAGGTTGACGGGCTCGTCGTACAGCTCGCGCGCGGTGGCGCGCTGCTGCAGAACGCCCTCGCGCAGCAGCACCACCTGGTCGGCAATGCTGCTGGCCTCTTCCTGGTCGTGTGTGACAAAGATGGTGGTGATGCCCGCCTCGCGCTGGATGCGCCGGATTTCTTCGCGCATCTCTACCCGAAGCTTTGCGTCCAGGTTGCTCAGCGGCTCGTCCAGCAAAAGCACCTGCGGCTCTTTTGCCAGCGCGCGGGCAATGGCCACGCGCTGCTGCTGGCCGCCGGAAAGCTGCGCCGGCTTGCGGTTCAAGTAAGGGGTGATATGCACCATATCCGCCAGCTGCCTGGCACGCTCCAGGCGCTCTTTTTTCGGGATATGGCGAATCTCCATCGGAAAACAGATGTTCTGCAGCGCCGTCATGTGCGGGTACAGCGCATAATTCTGAAACACAAGGCCCACCCCGCGCTTTTCCGGCGGCAGGGGGGTGACGTCTTTTTCGTCAAACAAAACGCGGCCCGCAGACACCGGCAGAATGCCGGATATCATATTCAGTACGGTGGATTTTCCGCAGCCGGATGGCCCCAGCAGCGCGGTGAGCTTGCCGCTCTCCAGCGTGACACACAGGTCGTTGACGGCTACGGTGTCACCGAACCGCTTTGTGAGATGCTCTAACGTGATTTGCATTGGCTTCACCTCAAAATCTCTTCGATGGGCCTGCCATCGATCTGTTCCATCTGCAGCCCCAGCATGCGTGCCATGGTGGGCGCCTCGTCCACCATGGAGCGGTGGCCCGGCACCACGCCCGGCTTCACTGCGGGGCCCCAGGCGAAGAAGGTGGTCACCTGCTCGCGGCGCGGGGTGCCGCCGTGCGTGGCCGCGCCTATTTTGTGGTCGCCCGGCATGCGCGAGCCCCAGCAAAGCTCGCCGGCAGCGTCCTCCCCGAACGAGATGGGCAGCGCGCTTTCAATGACGAAATCGAAGGGCCCGTACGCGCCAAATGCCTCTTTGGCCTGCTTCGCGTCCATCACGGTGCTCAGCTGAATCTCCTTGTCCTCTTTCAGGCTCTCCAGCAGCGCGCGCACCTTCTGCATCAGGGCGGCATCCTGCGGGTCCCGCACTTCAATCAGCCCGGCAAGGCCCGTGGAATGGCAGAACGCGTCAAAGTGGGTGATATTGCCCTGGCTGTCTGCCTGCAGCAGGCCGTGCTTTTTGAACAGCACGTTCATCAGCAGTACATCGCGGATGTCCGTCTGCCCATGGTCGCCCAGCACCACAACGTTGGTCTGTTCCAGCGTCCCCTTGCGCCGCAGGCACTCCAGAAGGGCGCCCAGCTCTTCGTCATGCCTGCGCAGCTGCACCTTGGTGTTCTGGTGGAACACGCCGTAGGTGTGGCGCACAGAGTCCAAATCGCACATTTTCACCAGCATGATGTCCGGCTGCTCAAAATCTTCCAGAATATCCAGCGCAAGCGCCATGGTGTAAAGGTCCAGGCTGCGGTCTGGCCCTTTCAAAAAGCGCCCGTGCTTATAGAAATAGCGCTGCATCAAATTTTCGGTGGCCGTGCCGGCAAGGTATTGTTCCGGCTCATAGCCGTCGTAGTGGTACGGCACAATCATCGGCATGTTCATATCGTAATCTGCCCCGCCGGAGACAGGCCAGCTCAGCGAGCACACCGTCATGCCGTGCGCATGGGCCACGTCCAGCAGGGTGGGCGCCTTTACGTCCTGTTTCATGCAGTGCCAGGGCGCATTGCTTTGCCCGCCGCGCCGCAGCACCTCGTTGTGCAGAATGCCGTGGCGGCCGGCGTAGACACCGGTGAGGATGGATGTATGGCAGGTGTAGGTAAGCGCCGGGAACACCGGGTCTATCTGTTCCACCAGCGCCCCCTCCCGCAGCAGTTTGCCGAAATGGGGCAGCGTTTTCATGTAGGCGACATCGGACGCACACAGCGCATCGATGCAGAACACCAGAAGCTTAGGCATGTTGGGCCTCCTTCTCCGTCAGCGTGTGGTCTTTTAAAATGTAAGTTCGGTACAGTTCCGGCAAAAGCTGCCTGCCATGGTTGGGCAGCAGCCGCTCCGGGTTATAGGAATGGCACGGAATCAGCACGTGCGGGTCTACCTCGTCCACAAAATACTTCACCTGGCAGGGGTAGCCGTGGCCGAAGTAATTTTCGCAGAAGAAGGTTACATATTCAAACCCGGCGCGCTGCACAATGCGGCGCAGGTTGGCATATGCCGGGTCAAACTCGCCAATGGGCGTGCCGTCTGCATGCAGGTAGGCGGCGCCCTGGCTGGGAAGGCTGAGCAGCTCTAGAATATGCGGGTAGCTGTTTTGCAGCATATAGCCGGCCGGGTTGGCCCAAATATCCGCGCGCTGCACAAATTTGGCATGGGCGGCAAGCTCTTTCAGCCAGGCGGGCCACTGCTCGCGCGGCCCGCTGTAGGGCAGCGTGTCGGGCAAATAGACAAACGGCTCTATCTGGAAGAACTTCCACACAATATAGGCGGCGTCCGGCTCGAACACACACGCGCGCCTGGTGGCGGCAGCCCATGCCAGAAACTTTTCGGCGTCTTCCATCTCGCGCTGGTAATAGTTGAACACGCACAGGCCGCTGCGCCCCTTGATGTGCTCAAACAGACCTTCGTAATATTCCCGCTCGCTCAGCATGCCCGGCGGCACATCCGGCGATGGGCGCACAGCGGACGCCTCCATGGTGGGATACATCAGTTTCATCACGCTGTCCATAAACGAGGTGCAGTCGCACAGCAGCACGTCCACTTCCTGCTGTTTTAAAAATTCCATCTGGCGCAGCGTCTTTTCCGCCTCGGTGCCGTGCAGGCACAAATCGCCCGTCCAGTGGACAGTGCCGTCCGGCGTGCGGATAAAAAAGGCAAAGTCGTAATAGCTTTTCGCCTTGCACAGAATGGGCAGCACTTCAATGGCGCCCACATGCACGGGCTGGCCCGGCACAATGTCGCAGTAGGTGCGCTGCAGCGTCTCTACGCCCTGCCCGGTGGCCTCCAGCGCGCGCTCGATGCATTGGGCGTTGTGGTGCAGGTACACCGGCACCTGCGGCGCAATCATGCCCATAAACGCCATGTGATCCAAATGAAGGTGCGTGATGAAGACAGCGGTGTTCAATTGGCTTTCTTCCGCGCTTTCCAAAGGGTCATCCCCCAGGTCTTGCCTGCGGTAGATGCCCTCGATGCGCGGAAGGATGCCCAGCCGCAGCTTATCGCGCACCCAGTTTTTATCCCTGGGCCGGACGGTGCCGTCAAACACGTCGGTGGCCGGGTCGTACGCCAGGCCGCATTCAAAAATCACGCGGTCATTTCCGTAGGTGATGGCCATGTTGACGCCGCCAATGGTGTGAAGGCCTGAATACATCACAAATTCTGTCTGCCTGTTTCCCATTTCTTTTCCTCCCGTCCGGCCCAGGCGGCCGTTTATTGCCAAAGTGCCTGCCTGTCAGGCCGCTGCAAGGGCGTTGTTGCTGGCCGTGATAAAGGCGTCGTAGGCCGTGTCCACATCCGAAAGGCCCAGCGAAACGTTCTGCACCATCTTGTCAATCTCGGTGCGCACGTCTGCCGCGCCGGGAATGCTGGGCAGCATGCCGGTATAATCAATTTCTTCCGTCAGCGCTTTGATGGCGGCATCCGTCTGCACAAATTCCTGGAAGCGCTCGTTCTCGCGCGCCTCGGCAAACACCGGCACTGCGCCGAACACAATGGCCCAATCCACCACCACTTCTTCCGAAGAGAAGTGTTTCATAAACAGGTAGGCGCCGCGGGCGTGGGCTTCATCCTTGCTCAGGCACACATAGTTGCTGGCCCACTGGGAGATGTATTTCACAGGCCCTTCCTGCGGGATGGGCACGCAGCCCAGCTCAAAGGCATCGCCAATGGCCGCCTGCACATAGCTGATGCCTGCGCTGGAACCAATGTAGGACGCCACAGCCTGGCTGCCGAAGGGGTTGGAGAAGTACTGGTCTTCCCCCACCAGGCGGAAATAGCCCGCCTGCACGCCGTTGGCAAACCACTGCAGCTTTTCTTTGCCAATGGTCTCGTCAATGTCCATCGTCTTGGCCTCTGCGTCAATATAGCCGCTGCCCGCCTGGCGGATGAGGCACTGATAAGTGTCGGTGACAGAGTCTGTGCCAAAGCCGGGAATGCCCTCGTTTTCATAAATTACTTTGCTGGCCTCTTCCACGTCTGTCCATGTCTGGGGCGCTTCCAGGCCGTATTTGTCGAACATCGTCTTGTTGTAGAACAGCACTTCCCCTGTGGCGGTGATGGGGAACAGGTAGATGGAATCTTCCCCCCACTGTGTAATTTCCTCATACATGCCCGCAGACATGCTCTCTTTGAAATTGGGCACGCCAATCTCCGGGTCATTGATATAGGGGGCAAGGTCTACCAGAAGATTTTCTTCCATATAGTTGATGGCGTCCGAGGGGAACATGGTCACCATATCCGGGCCCGTGCCATTGCGCACAGCCTGCATCAGCTTGGCGTCAAACTCGCTGTACGGCTGCTGCTCGGCCACCACCTCATATTCGTCCTGCGAGGCGTTGAAGGAATCCACCACTTTCAGCAGCGCTTCTTCGTGCGCGTCTGTATAGGTGTGCCACAGCACAATCTGCGTTTTTTCGCCGCTGGCCTGGCTTTGTGCACTGCCGGCGGCGCTGGACGTCTGTTGCCCGCCGCAACCGGCAAGCAGCATCATCAGCATGGCAACCGAAAGCAAAAGCGAAAGAATGCGTTTTCTACTCATTTTTCCTACCTCCTGAATTCAAATGGCCTCTTATTTTCGGGCGCGGTGTGCGCCCTATCTTAAAGACTCGCAAGATAAGCACACAGTTCCTGCAAGGTCCTTAATTCCACATCGCAGTGCGGGCGGCGGATATGCGGGTATGGGTTCAGCCACACGGTTTTTCCGCCCAGCGCCGCAACCGGCATCAGGTCGTTAAACGCGTTGTCCCCAATGGAGACCACGGCCTGCGGCCGCGCGGCAGCCTCGGGCACGGCCCGGTGAAGGTTGCGAATCATATCTGCGGGTTTGTTTGCGCTGCAGCACAGCACCGGAAACGTGTGGGCCATGCCCAACTGCTTCAAAAATTCCTCCACGGTGTTCTGGTAGGAATTGCTGAGCAGCACCACACGCCGCCGCATGGCCAGCCGCCGAATCTCTTCCGCCAGCGCCGGGCAGCCCTCAATGCCGTCCTGCTCCATCTTTTGGCGCGTGCGCCGGAATACGGCTTCGTTTCGCGCGCCCTCCAACAGGCCCAGCGCTTTGCCAATTAAAATCACCACGGCCCAGGCGTCCCCCAGGTAAAGAATATCCTGCCGCAGCAGCGCCTCTTGATAGGCCAGCGGTGGGCACAGGCACTGTTCCAGCGCGCAGAAAAACGCTTCCGGCGTTTGGCAGGCAAGCCTTTTGGGGCTGTAAAAGCAGTTCATTTGCAGCCGCCTGCCGGCATACACCTGTTCTGCAAATTCCACCAGCTGCGTGTGCCAGCCTTCGTAACGGGTGCCCTCTACCAGAAAATGCAGGTAGTCGCGGTGGAACACCGTGTTTTGGTAAACGGTTCCATCCAAATCGAACACCACGGTTTCGATGTCGTTTTTCATGTTCACCTCCTACAGAAGGGCTTATGGCTTTTTTGCGCCCGGGCCGCACGCCCCTCTCTGAATTCATCATAACATGTTCCCCTTCGGAAAAAATTCATGATTGCAGAAAAATATTTCCCGGCCGCGCCGCCGCCTCTTAAAAGCAGAAAAAAGCTCTGCGGAGAGGGCCTCTCCACAGAGCTTTTTCTTTTTCTTCAAGAGCATGTTTCAAAATAGCTGCCCAGCAGCTCTTCAAACGCCAGAATCACCTTGCCAAAAAAGGAATTGGGCACTTCGCCAATCAGCGCCTGTTTGGACGCATTGATGATAAAAACAATGTCTGAAAGGCTGGCCAGCGTGGAATCTTCCCTTCTGGTGAAAGAAACCACCTGAAACCCGTGCTCTTTGGCCTGCTGCACGTCGTGCAGCACCATATCCGTCTCCCCGCTTTGCGAAATGGCAATGATGAACGAGGGCTCGATATTGGTAACCATTCTTCCGTCGGCGCTGCGGCGGAACAGCATGTAATCGTAAAAATGCACCCGGTTGAACACCATAAAGCCGCATACACCAAGGCGCTGGACGATATAATCGGCCACAAAGTCGGCAAAGCCAGCCCCCACCACAAAGAGCTTTTGGTCGTGATGCGCGCCCAGCAGCCCGCAGAACCTGGCCACGGCCGCCTCGTCGTAATTATCCACCAGCCCCTGCAGCGCCGTCTGCAGCGCCTGGGGCGCGCCCTCGCTTACGCGCTGCGACAAACTGTAAAAAAGCTCGCTGTAACCGCCAAACCCCAGGCGCTTGCAAAGCTTCATGATAAAGGAAGTGGACACAAAGTTTTCGTCGGCAATTTGCTGGATGCCAACCCTGCGCGCGCCGTTTTCAATGTGCTTGACAATGCTTACAATAACCCTGTGTTCTTCTTCCGTCAGCTGGTTTGTAAAAAGATAATATTTGTTGCTCATCTGCCCCCATGCCTACCGAATCCAATCATTTGCAAAACCAATAATTTTTCTCTAATTTTATTATATCTTCCGGCATGCCAAAAAGCAAACGGCAGCGCGTGCATTACAAAAAATTTACTCTGTGCACAGCAAACAAACACAAACGGCATGCAAAGCCAAACAGGCGGCCTTTTGGGGCCGCCTGTTTGGTTGAAATGTGGCTGCACAGGCAAAAAGCGCGCCGCCGGGCCCGCTTTAGGCCAAAAGCTGGGGCGCCTTTTCCTGCAAAACCCTCAGCGCAAGCTGCACGGCCTCTTCGCTGCCGCACTCGCGTGGTGGGGAGTTTCCCGGACGGAAACTCTGCCCTTATGCTGGTCTGCGCCCGATTGCGCCATGTGGCCGGCACCCAGTGGGGCAACAAGAAGTACATGAACATGAAGCACCTGAAGGCTGCCCTTGAGGACGCCTCCATTGCTGGCTGACTTCACTCATGCCAGAGTCTGCAAACCTTTTTGCGAAAAATTCTTGACACTACCAAATTCTTTTCCAACTAACGAATTTTTCAAAGTTATATAAAAGACCTGTAAAATGCGTTTAATGCACGTTTTACAGGTCTTTTTCATTTCAGTAAGTTCTTAATCTATAAATTACTTTGTTCTTCTAACTTTTTCAAAAAAGGCACCGCGATACTATAAAAAGTATTTTTCATAACGACAAATGCGTTTTTCCAAGCATCTCCATTGTTTTGCCACAAAGTATCAATCACATCCAGGACCTTGTTTGCGGCATATGGGTTTAGCAAGCTTCTGTGTGTCACATCATAACCCTTGACCCCTATTAAGTTTAAGGCCTCATTCATCCCGCCTCCCCTTGCATCCTCCTCAATTAAAACGCTGGGAATCCTGTGGCTCAGAGAATAAATGTGGGAATGTACTCTAAAGCCAACATGCAGATCTGCTTGGTCGTAGTGAGAAAAGCCTTGGCAGGAACCGCTTATATCAAAATATGGAATATTATTTTCTCCAAGATAATCTACAATTCTTTCGTTGCACAAGGTTGAGTATTTCGTCTGGATTCCGTTATTAAATGTGAACAGGAGTTCTGCACCGGGATATTTTTTCCGTAGCGCCTGAATCACCGAAATTGCCTGATCCGCTCTCTCGATTTGTTCCGATGGGTTCTTGGTAAGGCCAGGATCAGACACACATATCACCTTCGGCTCTCTATGAACGTGCTCTGCAATCGATGTACAGTCAACGTATCGAAGGTCATACCAAGCAGGGCAACCGGTCATTACTACGTTTTGTATCCCATTGTTTTTAAGGACAGATCGCGTCACTGTATCGCGACATCCAAAAACGGTTTTGTGGTTTTCCTCGCAGTATTTTAAAAAATATTTTGCCTCAGCTGAAAATTTATAACTGTAAACACTCCGGTCGTCATCAGAGGCACCATACCATCCGCATCCAAAAAAACAGATTGGAATTTTTATCTGGCGGGCTTTCTTCACGAGAGGAAACATTTGGGCGGTTAGCAGGCGATTATCATAGATTGGACCCGAAAAAACGATGCAAACATCGTATTCATTGATATAATTTGCATCCAGTTCCCTATCTCCCCCCCCCCCATATGCATATTCTATTTGCGCATTTGAAAAAACATGGTGAAAGAGATCCATTCCTCTTGTTTTCATCAACCAATCTCCCGCATTTGATACAGGTCTGGATATGGCCAAAACTTTCATGCTCGCATTTCTCCCTTTGCTTATGTTGATTGATGTGTCTCTTCCAGATACATCGCAGCCAGCTTAAGATCAAAATAGTTGTTGATATCGATTCCCTCGACCTCATCCACGACAAACGCAGTCGGATTGGCCCCCAGAATGGAGTTCGTTTTTTTCAGTGCATCCGCTCGAGTGATATATAGCATACTGTTTTCGATATACAGCGGTGCACGTTCTTGCCTTCTGCGGGGCGCATCAGGGTACAGCCGATGATATGTTCCGCCGTCTTTTACCCAATGATCTTCTCTGTTCTCGTGTAAAGAAAGCATCGCATCATGTATTGCGTCATCATTAAACGTTTTGACAAAATTGCAGATCGTCTGCGGCTTTCGAAGCGGACTTGTCGCCTGTAGTGTTATAACCGCATGATACAGTTTTCCGGTTTGTTCCTGCATTATCGCGAGTGCGTGCAATAACACGCTTTCTGTAGTTGCAGTATCAATGCTCAGTTCATCGGGCCGCCGAACAATATAAACCGATGGATATTTTTTTACGATGTCGGCAATGGCCGGGTCGTCAGTGCTTACCACAAGATCCGTGTCCTCCAGACCCGCCACGATAAACGATTCGATGGTATATTCGATGAGCGGTTTTCCGCACAGCGGATAAATATTTTTATGTGGTACTCCTTTTGATCCTCCGCGTGCCGGGATAACTGCCAAGTTAGCCATTATTTCTCTCCTCCAAATAAGAAAACACGTCTTGAAGCGTAATGACACTCTTCACCATATATTTATTGTCCAAAACTGGCAGCAAAGATATTTGGTATTTTTTAAAAATTGCATATGCCTGAGCCATATCATCCTTCATGAGATAGAGAAAACTCGGATTCATGACTTTTTCCACCGGAACATAAGGTGTCATACCTCGCAGCAAAGCAGAAGCGATATCCCCTTGGCTGATGACACCTTCCAATCTTCCAGAATCATTGGTTACCAATACGCATCTCTGATGATTCTTTTTGATGCACTCCATAGCAACCAAAAGCGTATCCTGTCCACTGATACTCAGATATTTCATCTGTTCCACCTGCCTCATCTTAGTATGTTAGCGACTTTACCAAAAGCCTTTCATTGATTGGCGTACTAAATAACAGCTGTATAATTCTTTCTGCAGAATGCCCGTCTCCATAAGGATTCGAACAATTCATTTGTAAATACTCTGTAAATTCTTCCGATATCGCTTTTTGAACAGCCCTTACAATTTCATTCTCCTCAAATTCCGGAACATTAATAACGTTGTTTCCCTGATAACGAAGATTCTGTCTGCGTCCCACATTTACTGCCGCTTTTTTAAATGTCGGCGCCTCCAGCAGACCGCTGCTGGAGTTTCCCACAATACACAGGCACGCCCTCAGGAATCCCAAGTAGTCTTCACGCTTTAAATTTGCGAAGACGTGGTATTCACCTTCCCGGCAATTTTGAAGTGCGTAGCGAATCCCATAAGAGCCCGCATCATTATTCGGCATAATGGCAATTTTGGGTTGCGGAAAGCGATTCATTGCATGATACAGCGTTTCTGCCTGCTGCTGCGCCTGATCACATTCCTCGGTCACCGGATGCAGCACCACCAAGAAAAAGCCCTGTGACAGATCGATACTGTATTTGCTCTCCAGTTCAGGCAACGGGGTATAGCTTGAAGCGACCAGCTCATCCAGCTGCGGCGCTCCCACATTGTGAATCCGGAACGGTTCTTCTCCCAATTTTTTGAGCCGATTGGCCGCATCCTGATTCGCTGCCAAGTGAAGGTGCGCGTATTTTCCGATGGCATGACGTGTCATGCCATCAATATTCCCCGAAAGCTCGCCAGCTTGAATATGTGCTACTGGTGTATAGGTATGTGCTCCCACCATTGCAGCAATCATCTGCTCGCCACGGTCTCCTGCCAAAACAATCCAATCTGGTCGTTCTTTCTCTACTATATCCGGAAAGGACATCATAAACACACCTAGACTTTTTGCCATTGTAAAATGGTTATACCCATCCAGGCACATATTTACTTTATAGTCGATTCTAAATCCTTCCCTTTCAATCTCTGCCGCAGAATTTCCGTATGCAGCTACTAAGTGCATGTTGGTAACGACCAAGCAATAATCCATGGAATCACTCTTGTCAATGATTCTCAGTAGCGGGCGGATATATCCCCATTCTCCCCTTGAACCGGTAACGAACATAAATTTCATAAGCGCTCCCTGTTTCTATGTTGTTAATTGAAATCTGTTTCCTCAAGCAATACATTGGCCGGGATGTCTCTTTTTGCAATTTTCCCTATCACGCTGTCCATCTTCCAGGACGGTATTCCCGTTCCCGGTCTTTTAGACCAAACCATTTCCGGTGTAATGATGGTTCCCTTGGAAATTTTGCAAGTGCTTACAAGACTACGGAACGCCCACTGTCGAATAGCATACTCTTTTTCCTGAATTTCTTTTTTGCTGCCCGAGGCAAGAAACACCTTGTTTGCACCATCGACTAGCTGATGCAATTCCTGAAAATCTATGGACACACTCTGGTCCGGTCCCGGAGTCAGCTTATTTAAAATCACGTGCTTTTCAATAATCGAAGCACCGAGCACAACAGCTGCATACGATGTGTACAAATCCGGTGTGTGATCCGAATGGCCAATCACGACATCTGGATATTTTTGTTTCAACACTTTAATTACGCCAAGGTTAACATCCGAATAAACGGGGGGATACTCCGACAGACAGTTGGTGAATGCAAGCGGAACATGATAGGGCGCAAGAGCATGATAGGTCCTGTCCAGTTCCTCCAAGGTGCACATCCCGCTGGAAATGATCATAGGCAAGCCAAACTCCGCTATTTTCTTCAGACTGGGGATATCGGTCATCTCGCCGCTTCCAATTTTAAATGCGTACGCTAAATTGTTTTCCATAAGTTCACAAGCTGCTTTGTAACTGAACGGTGTACACAGGTAAATAATTCCGATACTATCGCAGTACGCTTTCAGTTCGCAGTGCTGTTCCAGCGTAAGAGCATGCAGTTTTAGAAATTCATACAGAGGGATATCAAAATTATCCGACATCGGTACATCCGGAAGCATCTCCTCATCTGGGATGTGATGTTGAAATTTAATACAATCTGCACCTGCCAGCTTTGCCTGCAGTGCCATTTCTTTGGCTGTTTCCAGATTCCCCATATGATTATCGCAACCTTCAGCGATAATAAACGGTCGGAACCCATCTCCTATTGTACGCCCTTTGATACTAATAGTACTCATAAATACAATCCTCCTTCTTGGTCATCCACAAACTGCACAGTTAAGTGAGCAGTTCTTCAAAGAAGTGTTCAACATTTTGTCTTGCATTTGTTTTCCAAACCGCTTCGGCGAAGTGTTCCCGCTCCTGCTCAGAAATTACTCTTGGCGACTCAATCAATGTTAAAAGCTGTTCTGCCGAATTGAACATTTGCGCCAGATGGTTATCCAGCAAAGGCTGTAACTGTTGGAATTGCACCCCTTTTTCCAGCACAAATTGCGGTACATAAATTCTGGTATGCGCAAAACATATCGCTTCCAGACCCACAGTAGATCTGGAAAACACGTGATGAACCGCAGATTGCAGCCAAAAGTAGACATCTGCCGGTTCAGAAACCAGATGTGCATTTTCATTTTGGGCCAGCAGCGGGAAAAAACTGGATATGTTTTTCGCATTCAATGGGTGTAACTTAAACACCACTTGGTACCCATGCTGTGTAGCAAGATCGGCAAATTCGTTCAGAACTTTTTCAAATTGCTCATCTTGCTCCGGATATACTACAACTGTTTTGCTGTTAGGTGCTATTTTTTTGAGCTTTGATAGCCTTTTTTCCTTGTCCGGGGATCCTACTGGGACCACTTTAGTGCTTGGAAGCAATTTCGCCCATTCTGCGTGTGCATCGCCGAATGTAAGCATGTAATCTGGCACATCATTATTCTTCCCTCGCCGATCCTCAAACCAATATTCGTGGTGATAATGAATCATGCCGTGTTGAAACTCCACGATTTTTATCCCGAGTTTTTTCGCCACACGATAAATTGCCCACATATGCGCCTGATAGTAACACACGACCGAAATTGCCCTGCACCGCGTTTTTTTTAAAAGTCGCTCTGCATATTGCTCAAAGGCTTTGCTCTCAAAAAGCCAACGTTGTATTTCCTTTTCCAAGCGAGCGGCCGGCAGACTTTTCCCAAACCGGCTTCGCATCTTGTCTTCCAGTTCTTTTAAAAATTCGCTTTCCTTTGGATCTTTCGGCATTCTGCCAAGAATTTTGCATATATTGTATTGGATGAGCGCTTTACAATGTGGTGCAATCAGATTATATTTGTCTTCCCACGGAATGCGATCCGCATCAACTTCTTCTTTCATGTAAATTGCATGAACATTGGCCGGCATCTGCCAACCTTCATAAAATATAGCTTTAGGGTTTTGCTTAGTTGTATGAGTAAAACATATTATATCGCAGACAGGCATTTTATGAAAATTCCAAGCTGACTTGATTGCCAGCAGTAGAGTCCGACACGATTTCTTATGCGCGCTTCCAGCCAATCTCCTTGCCCGTATTAAATCGTTGGTTTCAATGCGACAATCAAATGTTCCGTGATACGCTATGAATCTCAGCATTTCCCAATATGGAACGCCGCAGTACTCTCTATCAAACAGCAGTTCCTCTGCTTCAAATTCGCAAAACTCAAACCTTTCTTTCGCCATTAAATTGCCTCCTATTGCTGCAACAGTCTAAGGACTAAAAAATCTGTTTTTCTTTCCAGATATGCCGTAGCTGAAACAAACCTATGAGTGCACCAAGCAGCCAACGAATCCACCAAAACGATTTCAGGGGAAAGAGCATTACCCCAACACAAAACAAAGCGGCATACGGCAAAAACATCTTGTATGTAAAGGGAAATCGTCTGTCTTTTGAGGCGCATCTTTTTGCTGTATACCAGCAAGCGAGCATCGATGCAATATTCGCCATTGCCGTCGCAAACGCAGCGCCATATATTCCATATCCAGGAATCAAAATAGCATTCAGCACTATATTCAGAGCCGCTGATCCTATACTGACAGCCGAGATCGTTTTTGTCTTTTTATAACAATACTGATAATTGACTGCGAAACATCTAATATAATCGGCATAATAGCCTATTGCAAAGATTGGAATCAGTGTAACACCACTCCAGAAAGAAGGATCCGCAAAAATCCGAAAAATCTCAGGAGCGAGCAGAAGGAATCCTGTTGAAAGTACCGAGAATAATCTCGCAATGTTTTTCGCATGCGTCAAAATCGCTTCATCATTTTCCTCCGCTTCGTAGCGAAAGTAGAAGGGACCCCAGGCATGATTCAGCGCATACCAAATAGATGAAACAACTGCAGAAAAATTAAAGGCCAGAGAGTAAATACCTACCGCACTGTTGGACTGCATTCGCTGTATCATAAGTTTGTCGCTGCTGGCAAACAATTGTGAACACAAGTTGCTAAACACCAAAGGCAGGCCATATGCCAACGCATAGCGTGTATATACTTTGTTTATATGAGCGCCAATATTCCGCAGAAAAAAAATCAAAAGGAGCAACCCACATAAAATCTGAGGAATTGCCGCGCCAATCACTTTCCCAAAATAACTTGCTTCATCCGGTAAAAGCAAAATCGTAACAACCGAAAGCGCTGCAGCTCCAAGAGACATGCTTACTGAAATCAGCAAATTTTTTTCTTGTTTAAATTCGTATGTGAATTTACTATTCAAAAAGTTAACACAAAAAAGCCCAAACGCATGTGGGCATAGTAGCAAAACAGACCATGCGGGAATACCCAACGCCGAAGAGATAGGGTTGCGAAACGCCGCACAAATAAGCGACATTGCAAACCCCATTATAGCTCCTATGTATACGCCGTTCGCCTGATATGCAAGCTGTTCTTCTTTTGAAAAATCTTTTTGCGCAACAGCAATAGAAGAGGCAAGCTGCAGCCCGATGATGATACTAAAAATAGTAGACCATGTGGTATAAATTGACGATAAGCCATAATTATCTGTTCCCAAAAGATGGGAATAGACAGGCATCATAATCATAGATATACCGTTGAGCAATGCCGTGCACAATACATTAATGATAATGACTCGATTTGGCGTTTTTCCCATGAGGCTATTTGTTAACTCCTCTTAGAATACATGCAGTAAAGAGGCAATCTTTCTGCGTTAAATACGGATGCATCGGTAAGCTGAGCACGGTTTTGCACAATTGCTCAGTGACAGGGCAATCTGCGACAGCGCTATCGGTGCCAGCAAACGCTTTTTGCTGGTGCATAGGCTTTGGATAATACACCATTGTGGGAATCCCCTGTTCCCTTAGCTTCGCCTGCAACGCCTCACGGTCAGTGCCCTGTGGCAGCTGCACAGTGTATTGTGCCCAGCTGCTGGTAAACCCTGTTGGCCGGTAGGGAAGTACTAATCCGCTATCTTTGAAAGCCTCATCATACCAGCGGGAAACTTGTTCCACTGCATTTAGCTCGTAGTTTTGAAACGCTTTCAGCTTTACTTCGAGAATGGCCGCTTGAATCGTATCCAGCCGGCTATTCAGGCCGATGCGCACATTATCATATTTCATGCCGCCTTTGCCATGAACCGCATAGCTGCGGATAAGCGCAGCCCATTCGTCATTGTTCGTAAAAACAGCGCCGCCATCGCCATAGCACCCCAATGGCTTGGCCGGGAAAAAGCTTGTTGTCGCTGCATCACCAAAGCTGCCTGCACGGCGGCCATTCACTGTGCCGCCAAAGCCCTGCGCCCCATCGTCCAACAAGAGGAGGCCATATTTTTTGCAGATAGCTTCAATGCGTGGATAATCAGCAGGCAAGCCAAACAAATCTACTGCTACCACAGCACGCAAGTTATATTTCCCCTGCGCTTTTACCTGCAATATTGTTTCTTCCAGTTTGTCTGGGTCAAGGTTGAAAGTGCGCTTGTCCACGTCCACAAACAGTGGGGTCGCACCCTCAAACGCCACCGTTTCTCCACTTGCAAAGAAGGTGAAATCTGGCACCAGGATGGCATCACCAGGCCCAATTCCCCAAGCCATCAATACCAACGTTAGGGCATCGGTGCCGTTGGCGCAGGTGATGCAATGCTTGACACCTACATATTCGGCAAGCTGTTGTTCCAGTTCCTTCACTTCATGCCCGGAGATAAAATCTGCCTGTACACACACCTTCTGCATGGCAGCATCGATTTGAGGCTTTAACACTTCATACTGTTTTTGTAAATCGCGGAATTGCATATTCATCGTCTCTTTTCACTTTAAATATCAGCGGCCTCAGCCTCTTGTTCTTTGCGCAGCAACTCACGATTGAACGTCTTATAAATACGAAAATAGGGCTTCGGCTCACCGCCGAATTCCCGGAATGCTCGTTCGATGGGGCGGATAACACTACCTTCAAAATCAAATAAAAGTCCTTTTGACTTTGCAAATTTGATACCTTCATGAATCAAAAAGTAGTTCGCCTGGCTCGATTTATACTCTGGGTTCGTTCCATTCAATAAATAATATACTGAACGCTCATCCCAAATCAAAAGTGCTACACTGTGGATATGGCCTTCATTGTCAACAGCAGACAATATTTTGCATGCATCGTTTGCTTTACCAGCTTCATAAATACGCTTCACAAAATCTAGTGAATAAGGAATTTCCTTTTTTTGTCTTGTAAAACTTAATTGGTTAACTACATAAAACTCATCAATGTCCATATCATTTTCATGTAAAGATACTAATTTCGATGCTTTTCTAATTGTATTTCTTACATTAGATGTATAATCACTCTCTATTTCATCCATGGATTTCTGCGTATCAAGTACATACGTGTATCGAGTAATCTCTTTATATCGCCTCCAAAAAAATGGTAGCCAATTTTGAAATGAGTAATGGAACTGCTGTTCGTATTTATCAAGTCCTAGAGACTCAATAAAATCGCATGTACGCTCAATGCATTTTTCTTGAAAACTTAATCTGGCTTGCAACTTCTGACCTTCCGGACAACAGAAAAGAATACCATTATTCTGTGTATTCGGCGCCTTTGTGATTAATCTATACTCACCGCGTTTCGTGAGATAATAAGGCATTGCCGAAAAAAACGTCCCATCATGTTCCACAAGAAAAACATCCCAGTTTTCTTTTCCAACAGCCGCATCCATCCACCAGGGCTTTGAAAAAACCGGCACATAGGTTTTTTCACAAAATTGTGCATACTTTTCTTTATTCGTCACTATTATCGTCCTTTTCTAAACCTCTAATAATTATTTACGGAACATCTTTTCCATCATAGAAAAAGCATCTTCATTTGCAACAACTGAAGCCGCAGGCAAAATCGCTGTTTCTGCTGATAAATCTCTGCTCACCTTAGTTCCTGCCGCAATAAAACAGAAATCCGCCAATTCACAACTATTTACCACTTCACACGCTCCACCGAAAAAGCAATTTCGTCCACTCTTTACATCGCCGCAAAAATGAGCACCCGGTGCAATAAAACTGAACGAACCAATTTTAGTATGATGAGCGATTGTACAGCCAGCCTCAATAAAACAACCTTTTCCTATTTTTACAAAAGGCATAATTGTTGTGCCGGGATATATATTGCAGCCTTCTTCAATATCTGAGGTATAAACATATGCATTCTTGCTTATAAATGTATAAATTGTATAGCCCTGTTTCTTGCATTGCCAAAACTTTTCTTCGCGATTTCTAACCATATTCTTGTAACCAAAAGAGAGGCAAACTTGATACTGTTCTGGTGGGAATAACTCTCTCATTTTTTCAGCTTCATAGACAGGCAACCCCAGCATCTCATCAAACTTTTTGTAATTAGAATCCACTACAAAGGCGCATACCTTTGCCTGCTGTTCCTGCGTAATCATCTTATACAAAGCTTGGGCCTGCATATTGGTACCATACCATTTCAGAACATTCCCTTCATATCCTCGCTCGCAAACTCTTTCAGCGGCAGTTTTACGGGCTGCCCTGTTTTACAACTTTTATAAATGGCCAACACCAGCTCTAAGGCATTGCGGCCCGCCACAGCGTCCACATAGGGCTTTCGGTGGTTTTGAATTGCGTCGATCACATCTGCATACAGGCTGGTGTGTCCGTTGCCGTACACATTACTGGTCTGTTCTTTCAACCCTCTATTGGCCTCATCGGCTTCCGTCTCGTCGGCAAATTGCCATACATCCAAATTATTGGTGGACGTGCCGCCAATTTTCACCGTGCCCTTTTCGCCAAACAGATACAGCGTCTCCTCCAGGTTTTGAGGGTACACATTGGTTGTGCCCTCCACCGTGGCCACGGTGCCGTTTTTAAATTTGATGACAGCCATGCCGATGTCCTCGGCCTCCAGATAATCATGGAATTGCTGCCTGGTTACACCATACACTTCATCCACTTCATTGCCGAACATCCAGCGCAAAAGATCGATGCCGTGGATGCACTGGTTCATCAGGCATCCGCCATCCTGCGCCCAGGTGCCGCGCCAGGGTGCCTGTTCGTAATAAGCTTTATTGCGGTTCCAACGCACATGGATGCTGCCATGGCTCAGGCGGCCAAAGCGCCCGGCCTCCAGCGCCTGCCTGGTTTTCTGCACAGCCACATTGAAACGGTTCTGATGGCATGCACACACTGTCACACCCTTTTCCTTGCTGCGGCGGATAATTTCATCTGCGTCCGCCATGCACATGGCAATAGGTTTTTCAATGATGACATTCACGCCTGCATCAATACAAGCCAGTGCAATTTGCGCATGCAGCCCACTTTCAGTAGCAATCGCAACAAGCTCCAGCTCCGGATGTTCTGCCAGCAATTTTTTATAGTCTGTATAACGGGCAATGGTTCCATCCGCTTCCAAGCCGTGTTTTTCCAGCAAAGCCTGCATGTGCTGCGGCAGGATGTCACAGACTGCCACTAGTTCCAGCCCGTTGTTTAAAACGGCTTTGATGTGGTTTGTGGCAATGCGTCCACAGCCAATCAGGGCGTATTTCATTGTTATAGCACCTCGATATTTTCCCTATTCGCAATGTCTTTCATAACATTTTTCGTGTCAAACACAGCTTTGGCGTTCTGTTGCACCATGGCATAATCCACATTGGTGTGTGCACAAGTCACCATCACCAAATCCGCTTCGTGCACGGTCTCCGGCGTCAGCGCCGGAATGCTTTGCAGCACCTTGCCGGCATGTTTACACTGTGGCACCCACGGGTCGAAATAACTTACGTCTGCTCCAACCTTTTCCAACTCGTCAATCACGCGCAGTGCCGGGCTTTCGCGGTAATCGTCAATATCCTGTTTATATGCCACCCCCAGAACCAACACCTTTGCGCCATTGATTGCTTTTTTATGACGGTTCAAAATATGCATGGCACGCTGCACGCAATATTCCGGCTGGCTGTCGTTGATCACCATGCTGTTTTCAATCAATGTGGTATGGAAGCCATATTCTCGCGCTTTCCAGGTAAGATAATATGGGTCTAACGGAATGCAATGCCCGCCAAGGCCGGGGCCAGGATAAAAGGCCTGAAAACCGTAAGGCTTTGTTTTTGCGGCATCTACCACTTCCCAAATGGAAATGCCCATTTTGTTGCACAGACGGGCCAGTTCATTCACTAGGCCAATATTGATATTGCGGTAGGTATTCTCAAGGATTTTCTCCATCTCTGCCACCGCCGGGCTGGATACCTCTTTCACATCCCCCTCCAGCACTGCGCGGTACATAGCGGCAATTACCTCTGTGGCATCCTTTCCCACACCGCCTACCACTTTGGGCGTATTTTTGGTTTTGTAAATCAGGTTGCCCGGGTCTACACGCTCGGGGCTAAACCCAAGGTAGAAATCTTGGCCGCACACAAGTCCACTGCCTTTTTCCAAAATAGGCTTGATAAGCTCTTCTGTTGTACCGGGGTATGTGGTAGATTCCAAAACCACCATGGTTTCCGGCTTCAGATATTTTGCAATCTCTATTGCAGAATCTCTTACATAGCTGATATCCGGCTCTTGATGAGTGTCTAATGGGGTAGGCACACAGATGGCGATAAAATCCATATCTTTGATGAAGCTAAAATCTGTGGTAGCACGCAATGTGCCCGCTTTGACAAGCACTTCAAGGTCACTATCCACCACATCGCCGATATAGTTGTGCCCTGCGTTCACCATTTCTACTTTTTGGCTTTGTATATCGAACCCGATTGTTTCAAACCCGGCTTTTGCTTTTTCTACTGCCAGAGGGAGGCCTACGTAACCGAGGCCTACAACACCCACACGGATTGATTTTTCTTCTATTTTTTTTAAAAGGTTTTGTTTTATCATCGTTAATCACACACGTCCTTTTTCCTGCGAACAAATAAGCTTCCATACACTCTCGGCGATATTTGCATAAGAATATTGCTGCACATATTCTTCGTCACGCTGAACACTAACATTCCCTGTCCTTTTCCATTCTTCATATTTGTCCAGAATATACTGTTTCAAGAGTGGATAGGTCTCTTTATGGCGGCACTGTTCATAGCACACACCACCCAAATGGTGAATGTTCTGGCTGGGAGCACTATTGGGAATATTGCCAGTCATGACATAGAGAATAGGCTTATTCGCCATCATATACTCATATGTTTTCCCCGTCCAAAAACATTTTTCATGTTCATTATTCCAGCCCAACTGAATCAGGATTGCTGCATTTTGCTGGATATGCATAGCATCTTCTCTAGACACTATACCTCTATTATCAATGAAACATTCCGCATCATGCTTTTTTGAAAAGTTCTGTGCAATTGCACCTTGTGCTCCAGCATAAATGAGCCGTACTGTCTTGGGATTGATTTTCTTCTCGCACTGTAAATCTTTCAATGCTTGGAATACTACACCGAGATCTGTCCGTTCACTGTAAAGCGTGCCGGTGAATACCAAACTAAAAATTGGGGGTGCTAGTGGCATTAATGCTTCTTGTGGGTCATACCCATTTGGCAACATTTTTACTACAGCATTTTCCGGTTCATTTAAATATAAATCATCCGTCACTCTTGTAATAACATCGGCCGCGATGCAGTGACGTTTCACAAACAAATTGTGGCGCCAGAACGAAAATGGTCCATCAGTCTCTTTGGCATAAGGGTCACGAAAATCTGCAATCCAAAAGATACTTGGGTACTTTTTCTTTAGCCTTTCTGCTACTAAATGTGGCCAAGCTGGCCCGTATGTAGAAATTACAACATCAAAATCGAATTGTCTACCTTTTAGGAATTGCTTTGCTTGAGAAAATAATATTTTTTCCTTTATATCTCTAACGCCTAGCAAACCCTCCTTTTTTAGTATTTGAACCAAACTCCCCTTACTACTGCATTGCTGTATTTCCATCTGAATAGCAGATACTGAACTAGAATTTTTCTTTTTTATCGCCTCATATTTTTTCAGCATATTACTTTTTGATAACTGCCAATATTCATCAAAAAAACACATGTCTTTTTCAAGCATAAGGTCTTTTCTTTGATTGTTTCCATCAAAAATTTTCTCATTTGTCAAGACCGTAATATGTATATTAGAGTGTGAAATTTTTAAATATTTCGCAATTTTGGTCCACCGAATCGATGCAATCGCCTGTAAAGGGGCAATATACTCGCTCACGATAAGTATTTTCATCGTGTCATCCTCTCCAAGTAAAAATCACAGCAGAACGTACACTCGCTGACCAAGGAACGCACATGCAGCTGCCATTCTGTTTTTTTTTCGCGCATGCCGATCCAGCAACATTTTCATTCGATATTCTTTCAAAAATCTCCATATCATCTGTTTTGTTTCTTCTTGCGAAGTATCGCACACGGGCACGTTTTTCATCCACCTTAGTACTTGGCTATACGAACTGAACTTTCGAGAATTTGCCGCCGGAAGATACTGAGGACAGTTATGCTGCACAAAAGCCACAATTTCGTCCGCTGCATCCAACTCATCCAAATTCCTACAGTCGAACGATCGGTTCATGATACTGTCTGGGTTTTTACGATAGGCATAAAGCACCTGCGGCAACCAAACCACCCGCCGGGCCGCAAAAAGTATCTTGTAAACAGTAAACAAATCCTCGTAAAGTTTTCCTTTGGGAAAAGGAAATTTTTTCACCAATTCTGCACAGTATAGCTTCCCCCAGGCACTGGTATCGAAACTTGTCTGATACAGCATCCGTTCCATGGCCTGCGGCCCGGTAAATTCCTGCACCGCACCATACGCTGGCGGAAAAGTCACATCTTCATTACTTGTTTTAAGCAAATCACAGACAACAACATCCGCGCCGGTGCTCTGTGCTTGCGTCAGCAACAGTTCCAGCATCTGAGGTGCGACCCAGTCATCGCTGTCAACATATACGATATATTCCCCTAATGCCACAGCTGTCCCAGCGTTGCGTGCATCAGCCAAGCCCCCATTCGTCTTGTGAACAACGCGAATGCGAGGGTCTTGGCATGCGAACTGATCACACATCTCACCGCAACAGTCTGGGCTGCCATCATCTACTAAAATCAATTCCCAATCTGAATAGGTCTGCATTTGGATACTTTGCACGCAAAATGGCAGGAATTCTTTCACCTTATAGACAGGTACAATCACGCTGATCATGTTTTTGCACGTGCCTCCTTCACTTTTTCAACACGGTTGGCACTTACATACACCGTCCTAGCCGAAGCCTCCAACATTCGGTACTGAATCAGGCCTAGGAACAAATGACACCGGATAAAAGCGTTAATGTCCGCTTTTACACGGCACCCCATTGGCATTCCTTTTAACAAGGCGCGCAACACCATCTTATCCGTAAGTTGAAAATAATCCTTACAAATATCATTATTTGGAAGACCCGGTTTACAGTAAATATTTGAGACCTTTACTGGAAGCCCCTCAAATAAGTTTAAAAGCGTATTACCTTCGTTTGAATCACTTCGCAAGCATTCTCGGGTAATCAGAAGCACTCTCAGCGGCTTCATCGCTCTACTCCCCTACTTTCACAGATCTGTTTACCCATGGTGCTAAAAACCAGCCTTTTTGCTCTATCAAAAAGCAAGCAAGGGTATACTGCATCAGCGCTTCGCCGCCATGAAACTGCACAGCCGACAAAATAAGATATGTTAAAAAATACGCTGCGAAGGGGCTGCGAAATAAATTTTTTCGCTGGCTATACAAAAATGCTGCCGCAAGCCCTATATACCAGATGCCACCCAAAAAGCCCTCATCCAGCAAAAGTTGTAAGAAGACGTTATGTATCATGTCTTCATAGCCGGTAAAATTATAATTTTGCCGCATAACACGCAATGCATTGCCCACACCATAACCCCATGGATTATCGCGAAACATCTGTGGCGCACGCGACCACATTGCTGCACGACCATTTAGAAAATTCTCTATATCCATGGTACCGTCTTCTGCATTCTCATGATTCGGAACGGATTGACTTGTACTCTGCGATACATTTTGCGATGGTGCAAATGGCAAAATAGCAGAAAAGCGTCCAAAGCCTGCAACTGCAAGCCCTGAGTAAGTTAGAACAAGCAACATTCCACACGCATATAACGTGTACCACTTCAGTTTCTTCCAGTTCAGGCGATACATCTTATCATAAACAAGAGACCATAAAATCAAGCATGCAGTTGCTATCATTCCCACTCTGGATGCACCCAAACATGAAAACAAAATGCTATATGTTACATAAAATGCTTTTTTCCTCCCTGTAACAAAAAAGCCCCCCAATGCTAGCCACGTTGCATCCAAATTACGGCCGCCACGTGTGAGGCTGGGCAACTTTGCACCATATACGCCGTCTAATTCTCTCGTATAATATCCATGTAACAGATATGTGACTGTTTCGTGATTCCACAGCATATATAAAAGATGAGAAATTGCAAATATGCAAGCTGCAATTTCTAGCAGCCTAAGCCATTGTTCTTTCTGAAAGCCTTTGCCCACATTAAGAACTATCACCATTAGATACAATCCAAATGCCCAATGCAGAATACTTTTGGATAGCCCATACTTTGGCATTCGAAAAATCGCAATCGCATATACCAGCAAAAATAAGCCCAAGACACTCCAATGGGGAAGACGCAATTCCTTCAAATGCAGCACGAGCCAAGGAGCAAAAACCAGCGAAAAGAAATAGCAGATGCTAGCTGGAATACTTCCATTATCTGTTGGAATTGAAAAAATCTGTATAACAGGAAAATATAAAAGTACCAGCTGAGTTAGCAACAACAGCCAACGAACTTTCATGGTGTAAATGGATTCTATTTTTCTTGCAAGGTGGTTCATTTCCTTTTCCCTTTTTTAATGTAAAAATTTTTTAGGATTTCTCCCTCAAAAGCAATGTCATATCTCTCCGGCAAAGCACATGTGTTCTGCCGCTGTGCCTCCTGCACGGCCTTCACCCACGGCTCCGGGTTTTCAATAGAGAGCTGCCGGGCGCCCGGTGTCAGCACAACCTCTTTTGTCATCCTGTCAGAAAACAGGCATGGCAGGCCATTGGCCTGTGCCTCTAAAGCCACCACCGGCAGCCCTTCATAAAAGCTGGGAAGGCAAAATACATCCATCGCGCTGTATAGCTTATTTACATCGGTGCGCGCACCGGAAAAAATGACGCGGCCAGCCAGCCCGCATGCATTAGCCTGCTGTTTTACCGTCTGCTCTAATTCACCTTTCCCTACTAACAGCAGCCAAACATCTTGTCCCTGTGTTTTCAGGCATTCCATCACCTTCAGTAAAAAGCCATGATTTTTGGCGTATGTAAACCGCCCCACATGGCCCAGCACAAAAGCATCCTGCGGAATGCCAAGCTCGGCGCGCAGGCAGCGCTTTGCCTCTTCATCATAGGCAAATTTCTTTGTGTCAATGGCGTTTGGCATCACATGCACATGGCCGCGTTCAAAGCAGCGGTTTCCATACATCCACCGCCCCGCTTTCTCACCACAGGCAAAATAATCCGTGGCAAAAACTTTTGCAAAGGGCCGAAGCAGATATTTTAGCAAAGTTTTCTTACCCTCGCCCCAGTGTGCCGTAGAATGATTGTGGCAGATACGTACCGGAATGCCGGCACGCCAGGCTGCAAACAAGGGGAAAACGCATAAGGTATTAATATGTGCGTGCACAATGGTATAATGATTTTCCCGAAACAGAGCATATAACTTTTTCAAGTAAGAAAAAATTGCTTCATAGGCTGGCACTATATATACATGGGCTCCCATTTCCAGCAAGTCTTGCGGAAATGAAGTTGTGGAATCTTCATCCACAATAAAATCGAACTGTACTTGGGTATGGTCTATTGCACGGTAATAGTTATAGACAACACTTTCCACACCGCCCGCAGCCATTTTCCCAACAATTTGTGCAATTCGGATGGGTTCCTGCTGCATGTCAATAAGCTCCTTTTCCGTTAAGCACCACGCCTACTGTTTTCCACAATATTTCCATATCTGTCCAGAAGCTCTGCTCTTCTACATACTTCAAATCCAGCTTCATCCATTCTTCAAAGCTTACATCACTGCGCCCACTGATTTGCCAATAACAGGTAAGCCCCGGTTTTACTGCGAGGCGTCCCCAAGCCCAATCGCTATATTGCGCCACCTCACGTGGAAGTGGCGGCCTGGGGCCTACAATACTCATATCACCTTTTAGAACATTGAAAAGCTGCGGCAATTCATCAATACTGGTTTTTCTAATCCATTTCCCTACTTTTGTAATTCGAGGGTCTTCTGCCATCTTAAAAACTGGGCCGTCTGCTTCGTTCATACTTTCCAGTTCCTTCAAGCGGCTCTCCGCATCCTGATACATACTGCGGAATTTATACATCAAAAATTCTTTTCCATTTTTTCCAACGCGTATTTGTTTAAATATGATAGGTCCAGGACTTCCGCGATAAATCAAAACAGCTGTCACTAACATCAGTGGTGATAAAAGTATCAAACCCAATAGGGCTATTACAATATCCATTCCTCTTTTGATAAAATCCCAAGCAATACCTTTGCTTGGGCTGCTTCGGACATTGATCAGTTTAATCTTGCCAACATGCTCGATCGTGGGAACACTGGGGATAAAATCATTATACGCCGGTATCACAGATGCCTTTACTCCGTATCTGCCGCAAATAGAAATAATTTCACCGATTTTTTCATATCCGGCATTCTGCATTCCGATAATTACTTCATCCACAGTGTGCTGTCCCAGAAAGTTTCGCAGCACATCATAATCACCAAGATAAGGTGACATATTTTCACATTTTTCCGAAGCAATATTTCCAAGTATCACACATCCGTATTGCGGATTGCACTGAATTTCTTCCCAATAACTTTCCGCCAATTTGCTGGAGCCCAAAACCAGCAGATACTTTGTGTTATATCCCCGTCTTCTATAATATCGTAGAAGTGACCGTAAAACGATGCGCTTTGCGCTGACAAAAAAGGTGGAAAAAGCAAAGAACATAAAGATCGCAAGGCGGGAAAAATCGGCAAAGCGCGTGACATATAAAAGCGCCGTGAGAACAGACACACCCACGGCGTTTACGGTAAAAATCACCGCCAGCTCCCGCCCTTGAGACTGAAAACGGTACGAGCCGTACAGCCTGGCGGCGTAGAACACCGCCACAAGCACCACGGCATACACTGCGGCAATTTCAAAATATCTGCGGTTCCACGCAAGCTGCAGCGCGGGTGCGGCGCCATACATGATGTCAAAACGGATATAAGTGGCCAACAAATAGGCACAGAACACCAGCGCCGCATCCAGCAGCATGTTGACGGCATTCAAAATTTTCTGGTTTCTGCGAATCATGGCGTGCTCCTCTTCCCTGGGCAAATTTCAACGGGGTCCCGCGTTGCAGGCGTGCTTTGGGCACACTTATAAGTATGGTTTATTATACAACACATCCTGGTATTTGTCCAACCGGCGGCCGGACAAGGCATCCCTCGTTTTTTGTACAACTGCGAATTATTTTTATCATACCCGTTTTTCGTAACAAAACTGTAAAGAAACCATGAAAAGAGCCAAAACAGCAAAAAACTCCCGGCCGGCAAAGAACCCGGCCGGGAGAGCCCGTGGTTTATCCCAGATATTTTGGCATTCTTTAGAAGATTTACAAATTCGGAAAACGGGCCGATGAGCCGCCCTTTCCCTCATCCACCGCAGGGGTGTGCGGGCGCATTGTCGCGCGTATGGCTGTTTTGGGCCGGGTCTTCCATGCAAAGATGCACCGCCGTGGTTGTAAATGTCTGCGGCAGGGCCAGAATATTGGGGCATGGCCCCACATATTTTCTTTTGGCGTCCTCCAGCGCCTCTTCAAACGTTGCGCGCGTTTTCAGCCCCATCCCGCGGGCAATGCCCGGCTCCCGCGCGCCCACTATGTAGATTGCACTTGTGTGCTCTTCCGCCAGGTGCCCGCAGCTCATCATGGAAAAACCGTGGAACGGGTGGAACGCATTGGCAAACCGGTATTTGCGGATATATTCCTCGTTTGTGGCAAAGTACTCTCCATACCGGTTCATATCCGGCAGAATATTCATGGAATCGTGCTGGAACATTTCATATAGTTCCCTCAGGTATGGCCAGCGCTCCTCGTGAAACCACCCGTCGCAGATGCTGGACACAATGAACACGCATCTGTCTGCCAACACCCGTTTGTGCCGGATTACCTGTGCCGAAAGCGCCTGCATCATCTGAATGGGGTTTGTCCCCATCCCGTCCCCGTAGTGGAATTTTGTCGGCATGCCGAACACCACCACGTCATATTTCTTTTTCGCCCAGTGCACATAGGTGCGTTTATCCGCCGTTTTCCAGCTCACCGGCTGCATCTGTTTTGCCCAGCCCGAGTTGATTTCAATTTGGCGGTTTTGGGTATCCAGCACTGCATCACAGCAGAAGAACTTTTTGCCCATCTTCTCTTCCATATACATGCCCTGCTGGTCGAACTTGTGGCGCATTTCGCTGCTGGTGCTCACGGGCACAAAATCCTGCCGGTGCATCACCTGCGGCACATGGTGCGCCGAGATGCTGCGCCAGTGCGTAATGCCGGTGGCACAATGTTTATACCCGCCTGAATAGCCGCCGTACGGGTTGCCCTGTGTGTGCCCGATGAGAATGGCCACATCGGAATCGTACACATATTTGTTCAAAATCACATGGTCCCCCTGCAGCGTATACCCAAGGTCCACAAGGTGTTCGTAGTCCTCTGAATCGTGGCTTGTAATCTGCCCTGTGGGGTAGAACTCCTGAAACAGCTCCGGCCCCAGAATGGTCTTCATCTCCGGCACGGTTGCGCGCGGGTGCAGCCCGTTTGAAAACAAAAGCAGCACGTCCTTTTTTTCCACTCCGGCCGCATACAGCTCGTCCAGGCACGCACGGATGGCCACCTTGCGGTGGCTGGTGGGCTGGTTGCCGCCCTTGACAATATCCGGTATGACAAACACCACCGTGCTGCCCCGGTGGGCCAGCGCTTTCAGCGGCGGCATGCCGATGGGGTTGCGGATGCTTTGCATGGTTGCCTCGTATAAGGCCTGCCATGTCTGTTCGATGCATGGCGGGTCTGCCACTGTCTGCCCCGGGATGAACACATCTGTGTTGTCCGGCAGCTCTGCGCCCATCGTGCCTTGCCCGTATTCAAATTCCAGTTTCATGCTGCTTCCTCACTTTCCCAGGTAGGTGTGGATGATATCGAGGTATTCTTCCGGATAAAAGCCAATTTCGCCGGAAAAGCGCGTCAGCGCAATAAGGCCGCCGCTGATTTCTGGAATGGAGGCCAGCATGGCCGCATTCTCCGCTTTCAGGCCGCCGCCGTACACAACATCCAGGCCGCCCGTGCACTGCTTTACAAACCGGGCCACTTTTTCGATATACGGCCTGTCTGCCGGCGTTTTTCCCGGGCCGATGCCCCAGATGGGCTCATAGGCCACCACCACGCGGCTTTTATCTACACCGGCCAAGCCGTCCCGCAGCTGTGCGCCAAGCACCTGCTGCCAGTGTTCCTGTTCTTCCGATTTTTCCCCAATGCAATACAGCACTGCCAGCCCGGCCGCCTGCGCCGCCCGGATCTCTTCGTTTAAAACCCGGTTCACGGCGGCCGCCGCCTGCCCGCTTTCTGCCCCTGCCGCCGTCAGAAGGCCCAGTTTGTCGGCGCGCTCTTCACAGTGGCCAATCAGCACGCTTTCGCACCCCAGCTGTGCCATGGCGTGGCCGGTGCGGTTTGCGGTAAAGGCCCCAAAATTACCGCCCGGCGCCGTGTCGGCCCGGTAAAGCCCCTGGCAGCCGAGTTTAACCGGGCTGCCGGGTGTTTTGGCCGCAGCGGCAGGAAGGATGTGCGCCTCTGGGAAGTACATAACAAATTCCGCTTCATCCGCGCGGTAACCCCGCAGCGCTTCCTGTGTGCGCTCTACAATGGTGCGGCCCCATTCCGCCGCCGGCGCCAGCCGGTTCACACCGCCATACCGGGGGCAGATATCGAAGCGTTTTAAGTTCAAATAGATGTGTTTCATTTCAGCCTGCCCCCTTTTGGAAACTGACAAAGCGCGGCAGCGGCCCTACCAGCGGGCGGCACCATGCCTTGAAGCTTTCTGTCACGCCATTGCCCGCCTGGTTGATAAATTCTTCCGGCATCTTTTTCTCAGCCAGCATCACCTGCTCAATGGGGATATATTCCGGGCTCACTGCATAAACGGCCCCTTCGTGCCGCCGGAAGCCCACCATGACGCCGGTGGCCCCCGCACATGCAGCCTTTACTGCTTCACGCCCGGCCAGTTCCGCCTCCTGCCTGTCTATCTCGCTTTGCCATGCAATGGAGGCCCGGCCCAAAAGCCCGGGTTTTTCGCTGCGCGCCTTATAGCCCAGCTTTTGAACAATGAGCTGCGCCAAATGGGCAGAGACATCCCCAAAATAGGTGGCCCGCCCCACAGTCATCACAGGCGCCACAAGGGGCGCCCCGTCCTGCCCGCACAGGCCTTCGCTGGCCACCACCACACCGCAGCCCTTTTGGGCAATCAGTTGCCTGACATCGCTGAGGAAGCGCGCTTCATCGAACGCGCGTTCCGGCAGATAGATCAAATCGGGCCCGCCGGTGCCGCACTCTTCGGCCAGCGCGCTGGCCGCTGCCACCCAACCCGCGCTGCGCCCCATGGCCTCTATTACCACAACATGAATCGGCAGGCCGCGCACATCGCAGCACACCTCTGCCACGCTGCCCGCCATATACCGTGCCGCACTGCCATAACCGGGGGCATGGTCGGTTACGGCAATGTCATTGTCCATGGTTTTCGGTATGCCCACAACGCGCACGTCCGCCCCCTGCCGGCAGCAGGCCTCGTATAGCTTGCCGCAGGCGTCCATGCTGCCATTTCCCCCGTTGAAGCATACGATGCCAACTTCACCGGCCTGCAGGCGGGCCGCAATGGCGTCATAATCTGCCGGTTCTAAATGATCCCGGCTGGTGCCGATGGCGGAGGAAGGGCTGCCTGGCAGCAGGGCCAGCTCACTCTGCGGTACGGCACCCAGGTCCAGCCATTCCCCGCGTGCGGCCGCCAGGCTTCCGCCCAGCGCGCCATAGATATGGCCAATTTCAGGGTGCCGCTTCGCCTCCTGCACAGCGCCGTACAAAGAGGCGTTGAGCACCGCGGTGGGCGCGCCGCCGTGAATGAGAAGAAGGTTTGTTTTTTTCATATGTACCGGCTTTCCTTTCGTGCGCTTTCAGATGCCCGCTTTGCGGTAGCGCCAGGCCATTTCGTCCAGGCCCACCGGCTCTACCAGCGGCGCCTTGCCCACACTGCCAAATTCCACAATAAGGGTGCCCACCGCCTCTTTCACGCCGCGCTCGATGCAGCCGCACACCGCGCGCACATCGTCGTCCGGCATAGTGCCGTACATCACGGTATCCATAATGGGCTGCAGGAAAGCGCGCGGGTCAAACTGTTCCGGTTTTGCCTGCAGCCTTTCGTAAATGCCGCCAATCGATGCGCTGGCCTGCAGTTCGGGCCTTTGGGCAAACAGCTCTTTCAGGTTTCGCGTCACAGCCAGCCGGATATCGGTGTCCACATTGATTTTTCCAATGCCGCAGGGAATGGCGGCCTTTAATTGCTCCAGCGCAATGCCATGGGCATTTGCCAGCTTCCCGCCCAGCGCGTTAATCTCGTCCACAATGTAACCGGGAACCGTAGACGAGCCGTGGCTTACCAGCACACAAAAAAGCCCTTCGTGCAAAAGGCATTCCCGAATGGCTGTCGGTATCTCTTTGCGCAGCTTTACATCTTTTCCCTTAGAGGCGCCGTGCATGGTGCCATAGCTGATGGCCAGGGCGTCCACGCCGGTTTGGCGCACGAACTCCACCGCGTCCAGCGGGTTTGTATACGTGCTGGCCTGGCTGAACACATGGTCCTCCACACCGGCCAGTACGCCCAGCTCGCCCTCCACCGAGACGCCGCGCTCGTGGGCGTACTTTACCACTTCGCGTGTCAGCTCTACATTCTCGTTGAATGGCAGGCTGCTTCCATCAATCATCACCGAGGTGTACCCGCCGGAAATGGCCGCCGTCACGCTGTCAAAATCGCGGCCGTGGTCCAGGTGCAGCACCACCGGCACCGGGCTGTTTTCCCCATACTTTTTCACTGCCGCGCCAATATTGGCGGCGCCCTTTATTTTGTCCTGCACTGTGCCGTTTGCAAAGTCCACCCGGCCGCCCATAAAGGCGTTGGCCAGGTCCGCCCCCTGCAGAATGGCGGGCGACCGGAACATTTCGTGCACCTCTATCACGGCCTTTGCCTGCGCCACGGCGTTTACGTTGAACGCCCCCTGCGCATAGCCGTATTTCTGTGTCGCCTCCAGCACGGGGCGCAATGGAATCAAAGCCATACGTTTCTCCTTTCCTGGCAGCCGGGCGGGCCGGTGCCCTTATGCCTGGCGCGCATCGTATACCAAATTGCCGCCCACCAGTGTAGCGCACACCTGCAGCTGGGCGTCCAGCAGCACCATGTCCGCGTCCATCCCCTGGCGGATGCGGCCCTTCTGCCGCTGCATGCGCAAAGCTGCCGCCGGGTTTTCCGTCAGCAGGGGCAGCACCTCTTCCACCGGGCGGCCCGTGAAGGCCACCAGGTTGCGCAGCGCCTGCCCTGTGGTAAGGGTGCTGCCGGCGCGCACCCCGGTGGAGGCCAGCTTGGCGTCCCCCTGTTCCACCACCACATCGTTTACGCCCAGCATATACCGTCCGTCCGGCAGGCCCGCTGCCATGATGCTGTCTGTCACGGCAATCACCCTGCCCGGGCCCTTGCACTTCAGCAGCATGCGCACCGCGCCCGGGTGCAGGTGGCGCCCATCGCAAATTGCCTCACAATAAGCGTCGCTTTCCAGCGCCGCGCCCATGATGGCAGGGAAGTGCTGATGAAACAGCTTCATGGCATTGAATGTATGGGTGATGCACCGCGCGCCGTTGGCAATTGCCTGCATGCTGGTTTCATAACTGGCGCCGGAATGGCCAATGGCAACCGCCACCTGCCCGCTGACATCCGCTATCAGCTGCAGCATGCCCTCCACTTCCGGCGCTACGGTAAGATATTTCACAGCGCCCTGCGCCGCTTCCTGGTAACGGGCAAACAAAGCCGCATCGCCTTTTTGCAGAAGATGTTCCGGCATGGCGCCCTTGTATTCCTGTGAGAGGAAGGGCCCCTCCAGATGAATGCCCATCAGCTGTGCGCCATAGCCACTTTGTGCCATGACATTGCGGATGGCGCCAATGCAGCGAAGCGTCTGTTCCTGCGTGTCGGTCAGCACGCTGGCCAGCCAGGATGTCGTGCCCTGCGAGGCAAAAAAGGCGGCAATCTTCTTCAGGCCCGCCTCATCTGCCGCATTCACATCCACCCCTGCGGCGCCATGGGTGTGAATATCAAGAAACCCCGGCACCAGGCGGTACCCGCGCGCATCCAGCCGCAGGCCGCCGGTTTGCCGCAGGCCCTGGCCAATGGCGGCAATTTTTCCGTCTGCGCACAAAACATCCGCCTGCCGGAAAGCGCCGTCCAAATACACCTGTGCGCCGCAAATCAAACAGTTTTCCACAAGGCTTCCCCCTTTTTTGCAGAAGTTCAGAACGGCTGCTGGGCCGCGTTGGCGTTGGTGATAATCATAGCGTCCGGGTGGGTTTGCAGCAGGCTGGCCGGGAAATGGGCGCTTACCTCGCCATATGCCGCCTGACGGATGACGGAGCGGTGCCAGTCTCGGAACACGCCCAGCCGCACTTTTCTGGCCCCCAGAATCTCCGCCATGCCAATGGTGATGCACAGCCGCGGCATGGCGTCGATGGCCCCGTTCAGGTCTCCAATGGCGTTGGCCGTGCGCGTCTCGCGGCTAATCTCCAGCACGCGTGTATGCAGGCGTGCAAACTCCTGCGGCGTCATGCCGTCCTGTGCCTCGTTAAAGGCAAGGTGCCCGTTGATGCCAATGCCTCCAAACGCGATGTCCACCCCGCCCAGCCGCTCAATCAGCTGCTGCACCTTCTCTGGGGCCTTTGGGTCTGGAAAGACGCGCTGTTCGTCCGGCATCAGCAGGCCGGGCTGTATCTGGCTGTAAACGGTGCGCTGCATAAACCCGCGAAACGAAAGCCTGTCCTCCTGCGGAAGCCAGGTGCCGTCGTCCTGCAGGTACTCGTCCATATTGATGAACCAGCAATTTTTCAGGCTGATGCCCTGCTGGTTCACAAGGCGCACAAAAATCGGGTACTGCCCCACAGGGCCCACCGGGCAGATGAACACCGTCCGCCTGCCAGCGGCATTGTTCTTCTGAATCTCCCGCACCATTTCCATGGCCAGTTCGTAGAACACCTCACCGGAATCGCCCAGTTTCAAAATGGGGATGCGTGCGCCTTTTCCAAGTTCCTGCGCCGAGATATGATAATACTGCATGGTGTGCTCCTTCCCGTTTTCGTGCCGCCCACGCTAAAAAAGCCGGGCCGCGCCACTTGGCGCGGCCCGTGGTGCTGCCATCAGTCTGCGGTGGCGTTTCGAATAAAGTCTACCAAAATCACGTCTTTTGCCTGCGGCGCCGTATCGGCATCCAGGCCATTGCTGCCCATATGGGAAGCGCGAATCTGTTCCAGATAGGTAAAGCCAATGGAATCGTCTGTCTCCCAGTAGCCTTTCAGGTCTTCTTTCGTGGGCCAGTAGGCGGCGTCGCGGTCGTAATCCTCTTCCGAAAGCTGGTCAAACGGGATGGCCATTTCCACACAGGTCTCCCAGTTGGCCTCGTCGGCGCGGTAATCCATGGCTTCCACCAGCGCGTCCACAAAAGCCTGCACCAGCTCGGGGTTCTGGGCGGCAAAATCTTTGTTCACAGCCCAGGTGCTGGGGGTGATGGTGTTGGAGAGATGCGTAAATGTTGTGGCCGCCACGCGGTAGGTTTCCGTGTCGCGCTCCAGCGCCCTGCGGGTGTTGGCAAAGCAGATGCAGCAATCCACGGCAGTGTCCTGCATGGCAGCTGTGATATTGGCGTTCGTGGTGTTGAGGATAATAATTTCTTTATCGGCCGCGCCCTTCAGCGGGTAAGCACCCTCTACATCTTCATACCAGATTTTATCGGCGTCGTCCTTGCCTTCGTTGATGGCATTCACCAGGCTTTTCAGGAAAGTGCCGGGGGTGGTGGTTAAATCGCAGGCCAGGGTTTTGCCCGGCAGCTTTTCATACAGGCCCTCCAGCGGTTCATTCTCGCCAATATCGGACGTGGTGCGCACCAGAAGGCGGTCATCGTTGGTGAGGTTGTCAATGGTGAGGATGGCAATTTTCGCGTCGTCCTCAAAATAGTGCCAACCCATGCCGTTGCCCAGGTAGCCAATGTCCATATCGCCGGCCGCCAGCGCAGAATATACGTTCGGGCCGGTGGTGACGGTAACTTCCCCGGTGAAATTGTGCTTTTTGTCCAGTTCCAGCGCATCCAGCAGGAAGCCTGCCTGTGTGGCGGATGCACCCTGATGGATGCCATAGCGCACGGTGCCAAGCGATTCGGCGGGTTCGGCCCCGCTGCCGGACGCCGCGGAAGAGCCGGACGCCGCAGCGGATGACGCCGGGGTGCTGCCGCAGCCCGCAAGCAGGGCAAGGGCCAGGGCAAGGGTCAGGACAAGTGCAAGTGCTTTTTTCATCGTGTTACACCTCTTTCTTTTTTTGGGGTAAGCGAATATTTTTATTTCTGCACTTCAAGGTAATCCTTGTAGACAGATTCCCAAATCATGTTTTTGTAATGGATGAACTTTTCATCCAGTTTGGTGGCCTGGTCGCGCGGGTAGGGCAGGTCAATATCAATAATCGATTTAATGCGCCCGGGGCGCGCGCTCATAATAACCACCTTGGTGGCCAGCAGCACGGCCTCTTCCACATCGTGCGTAATGAACAGGCACGTCTTTTTTTCCTGTGCCCAAATGCCCAGCAGGTCCTCCTGCAGCTGGGCGCGCGTCTGGGCATCCAGGGCGCCGAACGGTTCGTCCATCAAAAGCACGTCCGCGTCTGTGGCATACCCGCGGGCCAGCGCCACGCGCTGTTTCATGCCGCCGGACAGGCCGGAGGGGTAAGAATCTTCAAAGCCCTCCAGGTTCACCATTTTGATGTAGTGTTCCGCCATTTTGGCCTTTTCGGCCCTGGTGTATTTTACCTGCTTGACGGTTTTGACCATCTTGCCCGTCTGCGGGTCTTTCTTTTCCACTTCTACCGGGTGCGTCTGAAATTTGATGGCAAATTCCACATTCTTTTTCACTGTCATCCAGGGGTACAGCGCATACTGCTGAAACACCACCGCGCGGTCTGGCCCGGGGCCGATAACAGGCTGCCCGTGAATGGTGACGCTGCCGGAATCGTAGGGTTCCAGGCCCGCCACAATATTCAGCAGGGTTGTTTTGCCGCAGCCAGAGGGGCCCACCACGCAGATGAACTCGTTTTCCTTCACCGTCAGGCTCACACCGTTCAGCGCATGCACGTCGTTGCCGCCCGGAACTTTATAAACTTTTTTTACATCCTGAACTTCAAACACTGTTTTTGCCATTGCATTTTTCCTCCTACTTCCAGCGGGTGAGGCGTTTTTCCACAAACAGAAGCAGCCTGTCGAACACAAAGCCCAGGATGCCGATGGTGATGATGCCCATCATCACAATATCGATGCGCGCGGCACCGCTTGCAATTTGAATGCGCGCGCCAAGGCCAATGGTGGCGCCCGTCATCTCTGCGGCAATCAGCGTGGTGAACGAACCGGCCAATGCATGCCGTGCCGCCACCAGAATATAGGGAAACGCAGAGGGCAGCGTCACGTACAAAAACAGGTCTTTGTCGCTGGCGCCGAACGTATAGGCGGCTTTGATCAGAATTTTATCGGTCTCTTTAATGCCCTGGTAAATGGTGATGGAACTGGAGAGAAACGCGGCCACAAAAATGATGGCGATTTTGGACTGTTCCCCTACGCCAAAGGCCACCACCATGATGGGGATTGTGGCAATGGGCGGGATGGTGCGGAAAAATTGCAGCCAGGGTTCCACCAGTGTGCGGAAGGTTTTATACCAGCCCATCAAAAAGCCCATGGGGATGGCACAAAGCATGCCAAGCGCATACCCCGAAAGCACACGCTGCAAAGAGGCCCAGATGTCGTCAAAGAAGTATCCGTCCCGGATGCGCTGCAGCGTCACAGCCCAAACGGCTTCCGGCGTAGATAAGAACAGCGCCGGCTTTTCAAACCGCGTGACAAGGAACCAGACAATGGGCCCCAGCAGGATGCCGCATGTCAGCAACAGCTTGAAGCGCTTTCCGGAAGTGTCGCTGAAATCTTTCAGCTTACGCATTTTGATGGGTGCAGTTTCTTTTTCCATAAGTTCCCCTTTCCTTTCGTATCCCCCTGGGCAATCGGGGTCAATATTTTATGATACGTTTGTCATATTTTTCAAACAGGGGCTGGTTGTGTTCATCGCCGCCGGGCACATTCATGCTCAGCAGCACGTCCGGGGTGTAGCCCTCCTGCATGGCCAGTTCCACTGCCCTGCAGCACACCGACTGTACAATGGAAGCACCCACAATGGTGGAAACCGGCCCGAACGTAAAGCCATCAAAGGGGATGGCCGCATCGCCCACCGGCCCATGGTTATCAATGGAAATATCACAGGCCTGATGCGCAAGCAGGCCGGAGGAATGGGTGGACCCAACGGCAAGCGCGTGCTGCACGCTGGAAATGCAGATGGTGGTGACGCCCAGTTCTTTGCACAGCAGCCCTGCGTCAATGGATGTGGCATTTTTGCCGCCATAGCAGAACACAAACATGGAATCGCCTTTTTTCAAAGGGTAGCGTTTGAATATTTCCGCCGTAACGCCCTCTTCGCGCTCTATTATGCCTTCATTCAGAGGTCTGCCCGCTTTGGGGAAGGGCATCACGCGCTGATCCAAAATTGGGCAACAATTTGCCAGCCCGCCGGCGCGCCGGTAACTTTCGGAACACAGAATAACCGAGTGCCCGGTTCCGAACGAATAGATCATGCCGTCCTGCATCATGGTGTTCTTCAGCGCCTGTGCCGCGGCCTCGATGTTCTGCGCCTCCTTATCCATGATTGTTTGCAGCAGCCCGGTTACGCAATTCATATATTCCTGTGCCTTGTTCATGGTTATACCTCCTTCTGAATAAAAACCAATTTTATTTCACAAGCTGTTTTCACAGTGTTTGAAAACCGATTCATTCCGGCACATCAACGGCCCGCATGCGGCCCAGGCCGGCGGAACGCAAAGCAGCGTCCAGCACGTGGTCCACATAGCTTCCCTCTGCAAAGCCGGCGGCCAGCGTGGCTTCGCCCTGCACCGCATTTAAAAATGCCTGTGCCTGCCGGTGAAACCACCCCTGCACCTGCGCCTCTTCTGCGGCAAAGGCAAAGCTGTGTGCTTTTCCCCGGTAGGGGCCCCGCTTTTCTTTTGGCTGAAACACAAGCTTTGGGCGCTCTTTCAGTTGAAGCTCTGCCATGCCGCCTTCCCCCACGGCGGTAAGCGCCATGGGCCCAAAACCCACCCGGCTCACCGCAAAGCTGCTTAGCATATGGCCGCCCGTGCAAACCAGATATGCGGCATCGTCCGTCTCTACCCGTTGCATCCCGTGCTCGCCCATGCGCTGCAAAAGGAATGTCTCTTTTGTGCAAAACACAGAGGACACCTGCTTTCCCGTTACAAAATGCGCGGTATCCAGCAAGTGGCTGCCAAAATCGTGCAGCGCACCGGACCCTGCAGCCCGGGAAACCATCCGCCATTCCATTTTCACCTGGGCGTCCGCCAGGCGTTTGCCGCCCAGGCGGCCATCCAGGGTATACAGCGGGCCAAGCTGTTCCTGCACCAGTTTTTTCAGCATCTGCACCGGCTGTGCAAAGCGGTATACATACCCCACCTGGCACACCGCCTGCGCCGCCCTGCCTGCCCGCGCCAGCGCAGCGGCCTGCTTTGCCGTCAGGGCCATCGGCTTTTCCAAAAGGATGTGCTTGCCCGCTTCCAACGCCGCCATGGCATAGGCAAAATGCGTGTGGTTCGGGGTGCAGATGATAACAGCGTCACAGCATTCCAGCAATTCCTGCAGTGTTTCGCACACACGCACATCAAGGGAAAACTGCCCTGCCCAGCGCACCCCGCTTTCTCTGGTGCGGTTGTAAACGGCCGTAATCGCCGCCCGTTTCTCTTGTAAAAAGGCTTTGGCGTGCCAGTTTGCCACAGAGGTTGTGGCTCCCGTGCCAAGAAACCCCAGGCGAATTATTTCACTATTTTTCATATATTTTTGCAGTTTCGTGAATTTCTTTTATACTTTAAGCATATTCGCCAAAAGTTTCAAAGTAAAGTTCAATTCATGCAAACGTTTGCGTGCTGCGCTTCTCACAAAATCTCACAGGTGTAAGTATGGCGGTTTTCCTGCTTTCCGGCCCAGCACAGCAGCTCTTTTTGCGCAAGCTCGCGCGGGGTATCTTCCCCTTCGCAAATGCCCCACCAGGGCTCTACACACAAAAAATGGCCTCCGTTTGCAAACCCCCAAATGGTAAGGCTTGTGGCGTCCCCCAGGCCATACCGCAGCTTTATGCCGTCCGGCCGGGTAACGGTGCAAAAGGCGCTGCGCGGCCTTGGCAGAACCAGAGAGCGCTTTTCTTCAAAAATTTCTTTCGACAGGGTAAGCCTGCCGTTTTGCGCCAAAAGCCTGGCAGGGCGGTGAAGCACATCATCATACGGGTAGTGATAAATGGGCTCTTCCCGTTCAAACTGCAAGGTAACTTCGTCCCCCGCCGTCTGAAAACCGGCATGTGCCCCCACCTGATACGGCATGTTCTCCCCGGCAGGGTTTGACACCGCGTAGGTCAGCGAATACTGCCTGCCGGTAAGCTGGTAAATCAGGCGCAGGCAAAAATGGAAGGGGTACCGCCGCAGGGTCTCTTCGTTGCTTTCCAGCCGCAGCACCAGCCTGTCTGCCGTGTGCTCTTCCACATCGAATTTCTCCCAGCGCGCCACCCCGTGCGGCATGCGGAATTGATAGGTTTTCCCCTGCACGTCATACCCGCCCCGCGGCAGGCCAATCAGCGGAAAAATAACAACATCCTGAAAACGCCACGCCTGCGGGTCGCCCTGCCAAAGCAGCTCCTTGTTTTTCTCTTTCTCGTAAACCGAGGTAAGGTTGCCGCCTGTTTGTGCAAATTCCACACGAAGAAACGGGTTTTCTATAGACAATCTGCACATTTTATTTCCTCTTTTCCTTTAAGATTCTATATAGATATTGTAATGTGCTCAAACCGCACCGGCAACATCAACCCGCACAAACGTTTGCGTATGCAAAAAGCGGAAGAGCGAGCGCTCTTCCGCTTTTGTTTTTTCTACCGCCATGCAGGCCCTGCCGCGCGGCCTGCATGCCGCCTTACAATGGCTGTACGCTGCCCCGAATAACCAGCTCGGGCGGCATGAAGATGCTGAGGGGAAACGTATGCCCGTGCTGAATGCGGTCTGCCAGTGTCTTTACTGCAAACGTGCCCAAGTCTCGCAGGGGGATGCTGACGGTGGTAAGCCCCGGAGAGCACAGGCTGGCATCGCGGATGTTATCAATCGAAATCACCGAAATATCCTGCGGCACCCGCACGCCGCTGTCCTTCAAACGCGCCAGCACGCCAATTGCCGTAACGTCGTTGGCACAGAAAATCGCTGTGGGCCGCGTGCTGCGCTTCAGCAGTTCTTTCGCAGCAGCATAACCGCCCTCCGCATTCATTTCGGCAAATACAATATGCCCCCATTGCAGCTGCAAATTGTTCTGGGCCAAAAACTCCGCATAGCTTTTATAGCGAATCTCGCCCTTGTATTCCCCGATATAGGCAATTTTACGGTGCCCGTTTGAATAGAGATAGCGCATGGCAATTTCGGTTGCCTGCCTGCCATCGCACATGACGTGGTCTGCCGCAATGTGCATCTGGTTCAGCGTGATATACACCACGCGTTTGCCGAACAAAGAAATCAGGGGCGCAAGGGCGTCCTGGGTTCGCCCCATCACAACAAGGCCGTCCCGCTTTCCCGGGCGGTAGTTTCCCGTGGCCACTTCCTGGGCGTCGTGCTGGGCAAACTGCTTGCCCAGCCGGTAGCCCTGGCGCATAATCTCTTGCTTGACATAGCCGGACAGTTCTTCAAAATAGCGGTCGCTTGCAAAATCTTTCGAACGTGCAAACAAACAGCAGATAGAGGCCGCGCGCTCGTTTTGGCCAGGTGCGCCCTTTCGCAGCGCCTGTGCGCTTTGGTTGGGGCGGTAGCCCGTCTCCTGCACGGCTTTCCAAATGCGTTTTTTTACTTCTTCGCTGGCGCACTTTTCGTTGCTGGAGGCAATGACGCGGGAAACGGTGGAAACGGACACCCCCGCCTTTTCGGCCACATCCTTCAAGGTCAATGCAAACTCCCCCTTTCTGCACGCCCGCAGGCCGGCGTGTTAAACGGCTTGCCAGGCCCCTGTCAGCCAGGCCAGGGCGCCCGGGTAAAAGAGCAGAAAATACCCGGCACTGGCCAATAAAAGCAGAATGGCAATGCACACGGCGTTCGCCTTTTTATGCATGACAAAAACGGCCAGATATTCCCGCAGAACGGCGTTATACCAGTAATAAAACTTTGTTTTTGCGCCAATACCCTGGGCCGGCAGGCCCGCCTGTTTGGCATACAGCCCGGCGCGGAACACATGGTAGTTTGTGGTGGAAAACAGAATGCGCAGGCGCTTTTCCGCCGGCTCCCGGCTTTGAATGAGCTGTTTGGAAAACAGCATGTTTTCCCAGGTGTTTTTCGAGGCGCTCTCGGTCAAAACATCCTGTTCGGGCACGCCAAGGCGCACGGCATACGCTTTCATGGCCTGTGCCTCCGGCAGGGCTTCATCCGCCCCCTGCCCGCCGGACATCACCAGCACAGGCGGCTTTTGCCCCCTTTTCACCTGGCGGCGGTACACCTTCCAGGCGCGCTGAATGCGCCCCGCCAAAAGCGGGGACACCTCGCTGCCATGCAAAAGGCCGCAGCCCAGCACAATGATATAGTCCTGCCTGCGCAGCGGTGAATAAAGCTGATAAAGAAAGGCGGACAGCACAAAATTGGAAAACGTAAGCAGCAGGTAAAACAGCAGGATGTCAACGCACAGCATGCCGTAAAACGCCACCGGCAGCACGCTGTCGGGCGCCTGCATGGCCAGCGCGTTCAGCACCATCCACAACACAAGCCCCAGCCCCACCGAAAGGCTGAGAAAGTTTGCCGGTACCCAGCGCTCTCTGCGCAGCAAAACCAGTGCGCTGGCCAAAGAGATGGCAATTAGAATAAAAACGCCCGCCAGAAGCGTCAGGGCAACCAGTATGCCCACGGCAAAAACCACAAAATACAGAAATTCGCTTTGCGTATCCTGCGCAAGCCGAAGCAGAGAAGCACCGCTTAGCACCAGAAAAATAAAAAACAGAAACCCGTTGGCCATGCGCCGTCTGTCTTTCCAATACAGCACCAGAAACAGCACCAGATACAGAATATTAACCAGATAAACTGTCATGCTGCCCCCCTTTGCGGCCTGCGCGGCCTGGGCCGCGCACAGAAAGCCATGTGATATTTGCGCTTTCATTGTACTTCATCTGCGCGGCAAGGGCAACCTGCCTGCATTTTTTGCCAGGCCGTGCCCGCCGCCTGTGCACCGCCCGCCCCAAGGCCAGGCCGCGCCGCGCAACATGGCACGGCAGGTAAAAAAGTGCGGCCCTTTTGGCAGGGGCCGCACTTTTTCAGGAGAGAGCAAATAAACTTGCCCGGCATCATCGAAAAAACTTTGCGCCGTCAAACCGCGGGCCACGGCGCAAAAAGCCTGCGCCGCCTGCGGCTTGGGGCATGCGTTATTTCAGCACCGTGCCCACCGCATCTTTCAGCGGGTGATGGCAGGCGCAGAAATGGCCCGGCTCCACCTCGCACATTTTGGGCGGGGTGTGGCTGCATTCCTCGGTGGCATAGCGGCACCGGGTGTGGAAATGGCAGCCGGGCGGCGGGGCCGCCGGGCTGGGCAGGTCGCCCTCCAGAATCACCTTCGGGCGCTTGCCGCGCAGCGAGGGGTCCGGGATGGGCACGGCGGACATCAGCCCCTCTGTGTACGGGTGACGGGGGTGGCTGAAAATATCCTCTGTTTTGGCATATTCCACAATACGCCCCAAGTACATCACGGCCACATGCGTGCTGACATGCTTGACAGAGGGCAGCGCGTGCGAAATAAAGATATAGGTAAGCTCAAACTCTTTCTGCAGGCCCACCAGCAAATTCAGAATCTGCGCCTGAATCGACACGTCCAGCGCCGAGATGGGCTCGTCGCAGATGATGAGCTTCGGGCGCAGGGCCAGCGCGCGGGCAATGCCGATGCGCTGGCGCTGGCCGCCGGAAAACTCGTGCGGGAAACGGCCAATATACTCTTCCGGCAGGCCCACCACGTCCATCAGGCGGCAAACCGCCTTGTGCAGCTCTTCATCGCTGAGGTGCTCGTTGGCGCGGAACGGCTCGGCAATGAGGTCGAACACGCGCATGCGGGGGTCCAGCGAAGAGTATGGGTCCTGGAAAATCATCTGGATATCGCGCCGCAGGGGTTTCAGCTCTTTGGGCGACATTTTGGAAATATCCTTGCCTTCAAACAGCACTTCGCCGCCGCTTGGGTCCAGCAGGCGGATGACGCAGTTGCCTGTGGTGGATTTGCCGCAGCCGCTTTCCCCCACAAGGCCCAGCGTCTCGCCCGGGCGGATGGCAAAACTGACGCCGTCCACCGCGCGCACATATTGTTTTTCCTTGCCAAAAGAGAACCCGTGGGTCACGTCGAAATACTTTTTCAGGCCCTTCACTTCCAGCAGATATTCCGGGCGTTTTTCAACAGCGGTGTTTTCGTTTGCCATGTTCAGCCCTCCTTCTCTGCCAGCAGGCAGCGCGAATAATGCCCAGGCCCCACTTCCACCAGCTGAGGCATGGTGTGTTTGCATGCCTCGGTGGCATATTTACAGCGCGGATGGAAGCGGCAGCCCTCCGGCAGATGGTTCAGGCTGGGCACGGTGCCCGCAATGGGCTCCAGCGTGTCGTCCTGCTGCTGCACGTTGATGGTGCTGTTCAAAAGCCCTTGCGTGTAAGGATGCTTCGGGTTATGGAACAGCGTGTAAACGTCTGCCTCTTCCACAATCTGGCCGGTGTACATTACCACAACGCGGTCTGCCATTTCCGCCACCACGCCAAGGTCATGCGTGATGAACAGAATCGAGGTGTCAAAATCTTTGATCAGGTCCTGCATCAGGTGCAAAATCTGGGCCTGAATGGTCACGTCCAGCGCCGTGGTGGGCTCATCCGCAATCAGAAGCTTGGGGTTGCAGGCCAGGGCAATGGCAATCATGATGCGCTGGCGCATGCCGCCGGAAAGCTCGTGCGGGTAGCTTTTATACACCGCCTCCGGGCGGGGAATGCCCGTTTTGCGAATAATCTCGATGCTTTTTTCCTTCGCCTGATGCTTGGTGCAGCCCGGGATGTGCGTGAGGAACTGCTCGGACAGCTGGTTGCCAATGGTGTACAGCGGGTTCAGGCTGGTAAGCGGGTCTTGAAAAATCATGGCCATTTCGGTGCCGCGCATTTTGCGCTTTTCGTTCGGCGGCGTGGTGGTGAGCTCGTGCCCATCCAGCATCATAGACTCCGCCTTTACCTCACCCGGCCGTTCAATCAGGTCCATCACGGCAAGGCTGGTGACGCTTTTGCCGCAGCCGCTTTCGCCCACAAGGGCCAGCAGCTCGCCTTTTTTGACGTGGAAATCCAGATGTTCCACTGCATTTACATAGCCCTTTTTTGTTTTAAATCGGATGTTGAGGTCTTTTACATCCAGCAGGATGTCGTTTGTGGTTTTTGCCGCAGTCGATTCCATATGCGTCCCCCTCCTTTCAGCGCAGGCCCTGGTTCTTCGGGTCCAGCACGTCGCGCAGCCAGTTGCCCAGCAGCATGATGCCCAGCACCGTCACGGAAATGGCAATGCCGGGGAACGTGGCCATCCACCAGTTGGTTGCCAGGTAGTTGCGCCCGTCCGACAGCATCACGCCCCACGACACGGCAGGCGGCTGAATGCCAAGCCCCAGGAAGCTCAGCGATGCCTCAATAAGGATGCTGGAGGCCACGCTCAACGTGGACACCACGATGAAAGTGGGCAGAATGTTCGGCAGAATGTGGCGCATCATAATCATGCCGCCCGAGGTGCCGATGGTGCGGGCCGCCTTCACATATTCCTTGTTTTTCAGCCCCAGCACCTCGCCGCGCACCATGCGCGCATAGAACGGCCAGTTTGTAACACCAATCACGAACACCAGCGTCAGCACGCCGGGGTCCATAATGGTAAGCATCACCATGGCAAACAGAGTGAGCGGGATAGAGTAAAACGCATCGGTGATGCGCATAACCACAGAGTCAATCCAGCCGCCAAAATAGCCGGACAGAACGCCCATCACCGTGCCGATGAGGCCGGCCACCACCACGGAGAAAATGCCCACCAGAAGCGACACGCGGGAGCCAACCAGAATGCGCGAGAAGATGTCTCGCCCCAAAATGTCTGTGCCCAAAATATGGTCCATCGAGCCGCCCTCTGCCCAGCACGGCGGCTGTGCCATGTTCAGCAGGTCAATTTCCTCCGGCGTGCAGGGGATGATGAAATCGGCAAAGATGGCGACAAACACCACCACCAGCACAATGATAAGCCCCAGCATGCCGGACGGGCTTTTCAGCAAAAGGCGGGGAAGGTCAAATACGATGGAGCGCTCGCGCGCCTGCTTTTTTGCTTCAGAAATTACTTTTGTCTTTTCTGCCATAAGTCTTTCCCCTCCTCTCAATAGCGGATGCGCGGGTCGATGAGGCAGTACACAAGGTCTGCCAGAAGGTTGGCCACCATGGTTACCAGCGCAATGACAACCACGCAGGCCTGCACCACGCTCATATCATGCGAGCCGATGCTTTGCACCACCAGCTGGCCAAGGCCGGGCCAGGCGAACACGGTTTCGGTAATCAGCGCGCCGCCCACCAGGTTGGGAATCTGCAGCGCCACAATGGTAACCACGGGCACCAGCGCATTTTTAAAGGCGTGCTTCACCACCACCACACGGTTTGGCAGGCCCTTGCTTCGTGCCGTGCGGATATAGTCCTGCTGCATAATCTCCAGCATGCCGCTGCGCACCAGGGGCACAATTTGTGTGGCCGTGTTAATGGTTAGGGTGGCGCATGGCAGCACCAGGTTCAGCCAGGTGCCGCGGCCCGAAACGGGCAGCACCTTCAGTGTGACGCCAAACAGCAGAATGAGCATGATGCCCACCCAAAAGCTTGGCATCGAGCGCCCCAGCGAAGACAGGCCGCTTACCACAAGGTCCAGCGGGGAATCTTTGGTGTGGGCGCTGAGAATGCCCAGCGGAATCGCCACGAGAATCGAGCACAACAGCGAGACGCTGGCAAGCTGCACCGTGGCCGGTATTTTTTCCATCACAACGCCCATGGCAGACGTGCCATAACGGAAGCTTGTGCCAAAATCTCCGTGCAGGGCATTGGTGATGAAGATCCAGTACTGCACATACAGCGGCTCATTCAGGCCCAGTGCCTCGCGCAGAATCTCGCGGTCTTCAAATGTTGCCTCCGGCGGCAGCAGCATGGCGGTGGGGTCGCCCGAGGCGTTCACAAACAGGAATGTGATGATGGTGATAATGATCAGCACCGGGATCATCTGCAAAATCCTTCGGAGCATATATTTCAGCATAACGTTCCTCCCCCTGTCTTTCATCGCTTGCAGGCGTTTCGGGCATGCAGCGGTTCAAAATTCAGGCCCATGCCCAAACAGCGAACAATCATGCGGGCTGGTTGTGCGCTGTTCAGGCACGGAGCTGCTCGCCCTAGGCGGCGGGCCCAGCGGCAAATGCCGCCAGGCCCGCAACCCAGGTAAAATCAAGCCAGATAAGCCCTGTCCAGGCTTTTATACCTTGCGGATGGTGCTCAGGTTCCACACATCATCCAGACGCGGCGTCATGGTGATGCTGTCCTTCACGCCATAGCTGTTGTCGATTTGGCAAATGATGGCATAGGGCACTTCGTCCGCCACCATCTGCTGCATCTCCTGGAACAGCTGAGTGCGCTCTTCTTCGTTCATGTTGAACTCGGCCTCATAGTACATGTCGATGTACTCCTGGTTGTTCCAGTTGCTTTCGCCGGAGGTGTTCACGCCGAAGTAGCCGATCATGCCGTAGGAAGCGTCAAAGAAGCCAAGGCCAAAGCACGTCATGAAGCCGTCCTCTGCGCTGTGGGCGCTGAACACGTTGGAGTATGCGCTGGATTCCAGCAGCTGCAGGTCCACCGTGATGCCCACCTGGCTCAGCATGGCCACAATGGCCTGCGAGATCTCGGCGTCCATCGTATAGCGGCCCGTGGGGGCTTCAATCTTCATGCTGAAGCCATCGGGATAGCCGGCCTCGGCCAGCAGTTCTTTCGCGCGCTCGGGGTCATAGTTGTATTTGCCCACAAGGTCCTCGTTGCAGCCGTTCACGCCGCTGGGGACACGCGTGAGCATCGGGGTGCCGGCGCCCTGCAAAATCGTATCCACGATAGTCTGGTCGTCAATGGCAAGGTCGATGGCCTGGCGCACGCGCAAATCGGCCGTGGGGCCCTTGTCGGTCTTCAGCGCAAGCTGGTACACGCGGGTGGACGGGCCGTTCACCACAGCGGTGCCCTCGTTGCCGTTCACACGCTCCCACTCGGTGGGGATAACCATGTTCACAGCGTCCACGTTGCCGGCAATCAGCTCGCCCACGCGGGTGGAGGATTCAGGCACCACACGGAAGATAACTTCTTCCCAATCGGGGTTCTGCTCGCCATAGTAGTCGGCAAAGGGCACCAGTGTGACGTGGTCGTCCTTCACATACTCGGTGAGCTGATACGGGCCAGAGCCGATGGGGTTGGCCAGCCAGGCCTCTTCGCCGTTCTCCTCAAAGTAGGCCTTCGGCAGCACGGCCGCGCCGCCTTTGCAAAGCAGCTGAAGCATGATGGGGTACGGATCTTTGCTGACAACGTGCACGGTGTAATCATCCACCGCCACAGCCTCGGCCAGCGGGCTGAAGTTCATGTAGTCCGAGCTGGATTCGTCCGTCATGACGCGCGTCAGAGACCAAGCCACGTCTTCCGCCGTCACAGGGGTGCCGTCATGGAACACGGCGTCCTCGCGAATCTTGAACTCCCAGGTCACCTGGTCTTCCAGCAGCTCATAGCTCTCGGCCAGGTCCATCACAATCTCGCCTGCGTCATCATACTTGACGAGGTTGCTGAACACGTTGTACATCACGGACGTTGTGGTGCCGTTGTTCAGCGCCTGAGGGTCCGTCGTCAGGATGTCAGCGTTGATTGCAAGGGTCAGCGTGGTGCTGTCGTTGCTGCTAGTGCCGCTGGCAGCGCTGGCACTGGCGGAGGCCGGTGTGCTGCTCGATGCACCGCCGCTGCAGCCGGCCAGCATGGTGGCCATCATCAGCACGGCAAGGCAAAGAGCAAGTGCGTTGCGGATGTTCTTTTTCATACTTTTCCTCCTTCTGATACGTTACACGTACAGTATATTTCTATCCGGCGGGCTGCGCCGGGTAGTTCCCGGTCATTCCTGATGTGCAAATTCGTACATCATGGTGGCGTTGATGCGAATCATGTTATAGAAAGCTTCCACCGCCAAATGCTCGTTGGGCGAGTGGATGTTGGCGTTCTTGCTGGAGGCGCCGAACATGGCGGCAGGGATATTGGCCTCTTTGCAGAAGATATACATGGGCGAGGTGCCGCCCGAAGTGCACTGCACGCAGGGCTGCTCGTGGAACAGCTCTTCCATGGTGCGCACAATGGCCTTGCAGAAGGGCGAGTTCGGGTCGCTGCGGAACGCGGGGCAGCCGGAATTGCACTTAATTTCAATATCGGCAAAGCCGTGTTGATCCAGGTGCTGGCGCAGCAGTTTCAGAATGCGGTCCGGGTCCTGCCCGGGCACAAGGCGGAAGTCGATTTTGCAGCTGGCCTTGCCGGGCAGCACCGTTTTGCTGCCCTCGCCCTGGTAGCCGGCCGTAATGCCGCAGATGTTGCAGGTGGGCCGGTAGTACAGGCGCTTCAGCAGGTCTTCGCCGTGCTCGTCGTTGATGAACTTTTCGATGCCGAGGATATTCTTTCTGGTGTCCTCTTCATCAAACACATCCGTTTTCAGCGCGTCCAGCTCGGCCTGCGAAATGGGCTGAATGCCATCGTAGAAGCCGTCAATCAGCACATTGCCGTCTTTATCACGCAGCGTGTTCAGCGCCTGCACCAGGTGCCAGACGGGGCTGGGCATAATGGCCGCGTACATCGAGTGCGCGTCCTTCTCGCTCACCTTGGCGTACAGCTCCACATACAAAAGCCCTTTCACGCCCATGGTAATCTCGGCCGGGCCGCCCTCTTCGCGGTGGCCGCCCTCCCACACATAGCCGTCGCACTGAATCATCTCCGGGTGCGCTTTGGCCACGCTGGCAAGGTGCGGGCTGCCGGTTTCTTCTTCGCCTTCAAAGCAGAACTTCACGTTCAGCGGCAGCTTGCCGTGCACTTTCTGCCATGCATCCACCGCGCACAGGCGGGTGACAAGGCCGTCTTTGTTGTCGGCCACGCCGCGGGCATAAATGACGCCGTCGCGGATATCCGCCGAATACGGCGGGGTAATCCACTCGTCAATGGGGTCTACCGGCTGCACGTCGTAATGGTCATAGAAACCGAACGTGCGGTCCACTTCGCCCTTGATCTCGCCGTAAATAAAGGGGCTGCCGCCGGTCTCCAGCACGGTGGGCTCCACACCCAGCTTTTTCAGCTCATCCACCACCATGCCGGCCATCTTTTCAATGCCCTCGCCGGTGGCGGCCACGCTGGGCTGCCTGCAGAAACGCAGCAAAAGCTCCAGGTATTCCTCTTTGTGCTCTTCAATGTAGTCCAGTACTTTTTGCACTTTTTCGTCCATAATGAGCCTCCTTGAAGATCCTTTTGAATCTGAAATATGGTATTTCACACACCCTGCTGCGCCGCGGCAGCCTTTGTGCGGGCGTCCACCCACATGCCGCCCAGGCGGGACAGAATGCCGAAACCGAAAATCAGGCAGGTGAACAGCAGCATTACGCCGCGCGCCGGCAGCTGGCTGTACAGCCAGCCATACAGAAAGGCGCCCGTGCTGCTTCCAATGCCCTTGCTGGCCACGGTTTTCAGCGTCTGGGCCGTGCTGCTTACCTCACGGCTGAAGCTGCGGCCTATCATCAGCGTAATGGGCGTCAAAATCAGCGCCTGCGCGCTGCCGCCAACAAAGTGGAACACCGCCACCAGCAAAAACGGAAATTGCTGCATGCCCACCAGCGCCAAAGAGAGAATGCGCCCGCTGAACACCAGAAAGCCCAGCATCACCATGGTTTTGGGGTGCAGCACCGGCTGAATGGCCGGCATCAGGGAAAAGGCCACCGTCTGCCCCACCATGGCAATGGTGATGAGCACAGAGGTGTATTCGGTAGAAAACCCCCGGTCGGACATATACACAGCCAGGTAAGACAGCGCCCCCGCCTCGGAAAAGCCCCACAGCACCATGGTGCCGTATATGTAGGAGGACTGCCAGTTTGTGAACAGCTGTTTCACCGGCACCCGGGCCTTTTTGCGCCGGGGCATGCCGCTGCTCTCTTTCATCAGCAGCGACATGGCCACGCAAAGCGCCGCAAACAGCATGCACACCGGAAACAGGGAAGTGGTGCCAAGCCGCGGGATAAGCGCCCCCGCCAGAATGGCGCCGCCGCTGTAGCCCAGCGGCGAGCCCACGCGGAACAGCCCGAAATAGCGCGTGTCATCGCCCAGCTGTTCCAACAGCAACTTGTCCACCAGGTCGCAGCAGGATACCACAAAGTACCCGTACAGCGCATAGGCAGCCGCCAGGTGCGGCAGCGTGGTGGCGCGCGACATATACAGCACCACCAGCACCACGCAGGAAAAGCAGATGCTTACCGTCAGCCGTGGCCGGCGCGTTTTATCGGCGAAATAGCCGATGGTCATGGCCGAAATGATGGTAACCACATAGAACAGGCTGTTCAGCATGCCGATTTGCACGCTGTTCATACCGCGCATCTCGAAATACAGCCCCAGGTATGGCACAAATAATGCCTCGGCTACCCAGTAGAAGATAAAAAACAGAAAGTACGGGGCGCCGCGCAGAAGAGGGTGCGCGCCTTTCCAATCAGACAAGTTCTACCCCTATCCCCTTCTCGCGCAAGGCGGAAACATATTTTTCATCCAGCTCTCTGCCGGTGATGACAATATCAAATTTCTCCAGCGGCGCCACATGCATGAACGCATAAGAACCAAACTTGGTGTGGTCGCACAGCAGAATCGTCTTTTGAGAATTTTCAATCATGCTCTGCTTCAGCGGCACATCGTTCTGGTTGTGGCTCATAATGCCGCCCTGCAAGTTCACGGCGTCTGCGCCGATGAACGCCACTTTGGAATACATCTGGCGGATGGCATTTTCAGCAAAATAGCCATGAAAGCCGAAATACTGGCGGCGGAACACGCCGCCAATCATCAAAAGGTCGACATATTCCCGGTTCACCAGCTCCAGCGCCACATACAGGTCATAGGTGATAATGCCCAGATGGTTGCGCACCGGCAGCTCTTTGGCCAGCTCCAGCACGGTAGAGCCGGAATCGAACATAATGTTGTCGCCCTCGTAGATATAGGCGCTGGCCGCCCGCGCAATGCGGTTTTTTTCATCCATGTTCACCGAGAGCCGCATGGCGTATGTCGGGTCCAGCGAGGCGGTTTCGCGCGCCTGCAAAATTACGCCGCCGCGCGTTTTCTGCAGCACACCCCGGCTGGCCAGCTCATCCACATCGCGCCGCACCGTCGCCATGGAAACATGCAGGTACTCTGCCAATTGCTCCAGCGTTATAATGCCGTCGCTGTCTTTTTCGCCCAATTCGGCAATCATTTGAAAACGCTCTGCTCGTATCATAACCGTGCAACTCTCCCGTTCGTGTTTACAGTTCGTGCATCAGCCCGCAGGTGGCGGGGTACAGGCTGTCATACACATGGCGGATTTTCTGATATTGGCTGTGGCGCTGGGCGTCCGGCTGCAACACGCGGCCCGGCTTTATCACCGACGCCAGCTCGTCAAAACTGTGCAGTGCCCCGGTGCCCAGGGCGGCAAGCAGCGCGCAGCCATAGCTTGCGCCAATGCTTACTTTCGGAATGCTGAGCGGTTTGCCCAGAATGTCTGCCACAATCTGCATCCACACCGGGTTCTTTGTGCCGCCGCCCACCACGGTCACCATGTCCACCGGCAGGGCAAATTCTTTCATCACCGCAATATTCTGCGCCACAATGCCCTCCAGCGCCGCGTGGTAAATGTGTTCGCGCGTGTGCTCCAGCGTCAGGCCAAAAATTACGCCGCGCGCCTTTTCATCGTTCACCGGGCAGCGCTCGCCCGCAAAATACGGAAGCACTACAAGGCCGCCGCTTCCCGGCGGAACGGCCCGCACCCGCTCCATCATTTCGGCGTAGGGCTCGGCCACGCTGCCGTCCATCAAATCGAAATACAGTGTGTCGCGCATCCAGCGCGTCAGCGTGCCGGCGGTGTTGGTGCCGCCCGAGACGCTGTAGGTGCCCGGCACCGTGAAGTTGCCGCCATGGATGCGGTGGTCGTACACCATATGGTCGGCGCAATAGTAAAAGAACAGCGAAGACCCGAATTGGAACATCACACGCCCGGGCTTTACAATGCCCACGCTGATGGCCTCACTGGTGGAATCTCCCGTGCCGCAAATAACGGGCGTGCCCTCGGCCAGGCCCGTCTCTGCGGCCGCCTGTGCCGTCACATGGCCGGCAATCTCGTGCACAAACATGGTGCGTGCCAGCTGGTCACCCCGGCAAAACAGCCCCGTTTCGGCCTCGTTGATCTGCCCGTCCTGCGTATAAAGCGGCTTGAAGGACGATTTCGCCAGAAACTGGTCTATCACATATTCGCCGGTGAGCTTTGCCGTAATGTAGGAGGAACCTGTGAGGAACTTGTATGTTTTGGCATAGACGTCCGGCTCGTGGTTTTTAATCCACATAATCTTGGGGGCAATGTCATCCGAGCACAGCGTGTGGCCAAACAGCTCTTTCACGCGCTCGGGGCCGTAATGGCGGTTTAAAAATGCTATTTCCTCACTGGCGCGCGCGTCAATGCCGTACAAGATGGCTTTGCGCAGGGGCCGGCAGTTTTCGTCCACCGGCAGGCAGTCACAGCCCAGCACGTCGGCGCCCACGCCTGCAATGTCCCGTGCGTCAATGCCTGTGCTCTGCAACAGGCCTTTGGAAACCACGCAGAAATCGTGCCACCACACGGCCTCGGCATCCTGCTCGAAGTGGTTGGGCTGCGGGTTTTCCATCTCGTGCTTTGCCGAATGGGTGGCCACCACTTCATATGCTTCGTTCACCAGCACCCCTTTTGTCTCAAAGGTGCCTACGTCAATTCCAAGGTAATACTTTGCCACAGCTTTTCCCCCTAGCGGATCTTTCCGGGTTTTCGATGCGCACAGGCTTACATCGCGCTGCGGTATGCCTTTACGATGTTCATAATTTCCTCTACGCGCGCAGGGTCTACGTTATTTTCAAACTTCCCGTCTGTTTTAAAGGCAGTGCCCACGCAGGCGCCGTCGCTGACATCCAGCTTTTCCTTGGCCGTTTTGGCGTTGAAACCGGTGTTGCAGAACACAGGCACGCCGCCCGCCACGCTCTTCACCTCGCTGATGAGGTCTGTCTTTGTCTCAGAGCCCGCGCTTGCGCCGGACACGCACAAGGCATCGGGCGCATAGCCGAACAAAATGGATTTGGCGATGGTTTTGATGTCGCGCTCTACCAGGTACACGTCCGATTCCGGGTTCACTTTATACAGCATCTTCAGGTTATCCAGCCCCAGGGCCTTTTTGCGGCGCACCACATTGGCTGCGTCGGTGACCGAAACGCCATATTCGCCCATATAGGCGCCTGTGAACGCGCTGCGGATAAAATAGGCGCCCGTGGCAGCGGCAAGGTCCAGGCTGGCCAGGGGGTTCATCACCACGTTCACGCCATAGGGCACTTTAATCTCCTGTTTCAGGCGGCCTACAATATAGGCAATGGCCGCCACGGTGACGTAATCCGCCTTGGTCTGATAGGGCATGCTGAATTCGTCGGCGATCAGAAGGCCGTCCACACCGCCCTCCTGCAGGGCATGTATGTCGGCCCGCGCCTGGTTCACCACAGCCTCCAGGTCATTGCCGTAATATGGGTCGCCGGGCAAAGCGCGAAGATGCACCAGGGCAATAATCGGCTTTTCCACACCAAACAGTTCTTTCGTCCACATAGTTCTTAATACCCCTTTTCATTTTTGCTTTACAAACGCTTGCATTTTTGTCATTTCTCACAAATTATGCAATTTATTTCATAAATGCTCTAAAAAGCAGGATGCAGCGGAATTCTTGCTCATCAAAAATCCAGATTTATGAAATTATTGTGGTTAATCATAGCACATCCCTTTCCGCTTTGCAAGAGAAAAGTGAAATAAAATTATGACAATTTGAAATGTTTTGACAAGTGACCTCCCCCTGTGCTATAGTAAACACAACGCATGTTGGGGTTCTTTTCCGGTTTTTTACAACTCGCAAGCGCATATTTGTCCGATATATGTGATTTTTTTCACAAATTATGTTGCCGCCCGCTTTCTTCTCTTCCCACAAAGGCAAAACATTTCAAAATATTTCATTTTTCTTATTGATATTTTGAAAATCAGCGTTGTTTCTCGTTGTTTTGGGTTGAATTGTATGCCTGTGGCGCGCAACCATGCATAAGTGCCGTGCACGGCCGCTTGCCTGTGCAAGCCAGATTTCTTTCTTTTTGCCGCTTGCCCGCAGGCGCGGGAAATATATCATTTCATTTTTTCTAGTAAAAGGAGGAATTGCAATGCCGCATTTAAGGCGGGAACAGCTTGCCGGAATGGGAATTCATTACATGTACCATTCCTTCGATTATTTTCTGGACTGCCAGCAGGAGCTGGGGTTCAAAACCATTGAGATGTGGTGTGGCCGGCCCCATTTTTTTCTGGACGACCACGGCTACCAGAGCACCTCTGAGCTGAAAAAGAAAGTAGAGGCGCACGGCCTGCACATTGGTGTGTTCACCCCGGAATGCGCCATGTACAATTACCTGATTTGTGCGCATGACGAATATGCCCGCAAGCGTGCGCTGGGCTATTATACGAACGGCATCAGGGCCGCAGGCGAAGTGGGCGCCAAAGTGATGCTCACAAACTGCTGCGGATGCGATTGGAACGAAGACCCCGAGCGCGTGTTCGAGCGCGCCGTGCAGATGCTGCGCAAGCTGGCGCCCGTTGCGGCCGATTGCGGCGTGACGCTGGCGGTAGAGACCGTGCGGCCGGAAGAATCGCGCATGATTATCAAGCTGCCGGAGCTGGCCCGCCTTTTGAAAGCCGTTGACCACCCCAATGTCAAGGCCGCGCTGGACCTCACCGCCGTGGGTGTGGCCGGCGAGACGGTGAAGGAGTGGTTTGAAACGCTGGGAAGCGACATCCGCCACATGCATTTTGTGGACGGGCGGCCTTACGGGCACCTTGTGTGGGGCGACGGCCTGCACCCCATGGCCGATTACATTGAATTGATGAACCAGTACGGTTACGAAGGGTATCTCGGCCAGGAGATCACCGACGATCGCTACTTTGCAGACCCGCGCGAGGCGGACCGGCGCAACATGGCGGCTTTTGAGCCGTTCTTCGTGTAAGGGAGGGTTACAGATGAAACTGATCGATATCAGCAGGATCTCCGTTTTGAGCCTTCATTATAATAACTACACACTGGATTATTTTCTGGATTGCCAGACAAAGCTGGGCATCAAAAACGTAGAGCTTCTCTCTGCCCATCAGGGTCTGTGGATGGATGAATACGGCTACCAGGACCCTGCCCCCATCCGCAAAAAGCTGGAAGAGCGCGGCCTTTCCTGCCCGGTGTTCACGCCGGAAAACTGTGCCTACGGGTATCAGTTCGCAGCCAAGGAGCCGGAAGCCATAGACCGCACATTCCGCTATTTTTCCAACGGCATCCGGTTCGGGGCAGAACTTGGCGCCAAGATCCTGGAGGCAAACAGCGGCTGGGGCTACTGGAATGAACCCGAGGAGGAAGGCTTCAAGCGCTCTGCCGAAATGCACAGTCGTCTGGCCGAAGTGGCAAAAGAATACGGCATGACCATCGCGTGCGAGTCTCTGCGCCCGCAGGAGACCCGCATCGGCTATCGGCTGGACCAGATCAAGCGTCTGTTTGACACGGTGAATCATCCGAATTTCAAAGTGATGATCGACCTCACCGCCATGTGCGTGCAGGGCGAGACGGTGCAGCGCTGGTTTGACACGTTCGGCGCAGAGAATATCATCCACAGCCATTTCCAGGATTGCGACCCGTATGGTCATTATGTGTGGGGCGACGGCAAGCAGAACCTGCACGACATGCTGTGCGCATTTCTGGACAACGGCTACACCGGCCTGTTCAGCCAGGAGCTGACAGACGGCAGCTATTTTGCCGACCCCTTCTATCACGACCAGCGCAACATGCGCAACCTGCGCATGTATACAGAATAAGGAGGTGCAAGCGGTGTCGAAACTTCTGATGAACCAGCTTGCCGCCACCAATATGGTGTACAGCCGCTTTTCCTTCGGCTATTTTCTCGATTCCATGGACCGCCTTGGCATTCACCGGCTGGAACTGTATGGCTGCAGCGGCCACTTTCATTTTTATGACAGCGATGAAAACCCCGCCCCTGCCATGAAAAAGCTACTGCACAGCCGCGGCTTTCAGGTGGTTTCCCTGATGCCGGAGGAAAACACCTATGCCGTCAACATTGCCGCGCCGGAGGCAAACATCCGCGATAAGACGGTGGCGCAGTACAAGCGCTTTATTGAGGCTGCCGCCGAGCTGGAATGCCCGCAGATGCTTTTGTGCCCCGGCCGCCCCTATTGGGATAAGCCCTTTTCCGTTGGGTATCAATATGGGCGCGATTCCGTGGAAAAGCTGGTGCGCCACGGCGAAAAATATGGCGTGACGCTGATGTATGAAAACCTGAACCCGCGTGAATCGTGCCTTGCCACCAACCGGTTCGACCAGTTCCGCATGGTGCAGGAGATCAATTCTCCCTACCTGAAATGCTGCATCGACACCGTGCCGGTGGCATACGCCGGGGAAACGCTGGAGGAGTATTTCGAGTGGATGGGCGACAAAATCGGGCACATCCACCTGAATGACGGCCGCCCCACCGGCCATATGAAATGGGGCGATGGCATTCAGGACCTGGACGCCCACTTAAACGCCATGCGCAAGCACAATTATACGCACACCATCACCATGGAGATGGCAAACGGCGCCTATATGCTGGACCCAGAGCCCCATTACCGCGCCAATATTGAAACGCTGCGCAGGCATTTTGACGGGGGTGAACTTGTATGAGCAAACTGGATATGGCCCGCTTTTGTGTTTTAACCGCGCCGTTTTTGCACCACACGCTGGAATACGGGCTCGATTCCATTGCAGCCAATGGGTTTTCCAGCATCGAGCTTTGGGGCGCTTCGCCGCATTACTGCCTGGATGACTACGACTCGGCCGGCCGCGCGCGGCGTGTGCGCGAAATAAACAGCATGCTGGCCGCGCGCGGCCTTGCCATGGCGGTGTATCACCCCGAACAGGTGCGCCAATACCCCGTTAATATCGCCTCGCCCAGCGCTTACCTCCGCGAAAAAAGCCTGGATTTTATGCGCCGCAGCATCGAGGACGCCGCCGCATTCGGCGCACCTGTGATGATGCTGGCGCCCGGGTGGGTATTCCTGGATCATTTTACGCAGGCCGACACACAGCGCGCGGTGGAAAGCGTGCTGCAGCTGGCCGAATATGCAAAGCCGCTGGGCGTGCGCCTTGCCATGGAACAGCAGGACGCCACCACCAGCCTTTTGTGCAGCACGCTGCCGCGCCTTGTGCATCTGGTGAAAGCAACAGGCATCGAGGCCTGTATGGACATTCCCCTTGCGCTGGAGGACGGCAGCACGCTTGACGCTTATTTTGAGGCGTTTGGCTCGCTGGCCCATGTGCATTTGGCCGACAGCGGCTATAGGCCGTTTGGCGAAGGCAGCCTGGATCTCGAAGGGCTGCTGGCCGGCCTGCAGGCCCGCGGCTATTCCGGGAAGGTCAGCGTCTCGCTGTGGGGCGCCGTGCATTACCCCGACCCGGATACCCCGCTGCGCGCCTGCCGCGACTGGCTTTTAACTCACGGCATATGCAACTGAACTGGTATGCCAAAAGAGGAGGATATGATGACACTGTATGAAAACCGCCTTGCGCGCGCACGCGCCGCCATGCGCAGCCAGGGCATTGACCTTCTGCTTCTCACCCCTTCCACCGACCTGTTTTACCTGACAGGCATGCGGGGCCATCTGTTCGAGCGCCTTGCCTGCTGCCTGATCTCGCAGGAGGATGTGCATTTCATCTCCCCGGTTTTTGAGCTTGGCAATTTGAAGCAGGCCACGAAAAGCCTTTTGACCTGCCATGGCTGGCAGGACGGTGAAGACCCCTTTGCCCTGGCCGGCGGCCTGCTGCCCGGGGCCGGGCAGACCATTGCAGTGGGCACCGCAGTGCCAAGCTGGGTGCTGCTGGGCATGCAGGCGCTGCGCCCACAGTACAGCTGGGTGTCGGCCGAAGGGCTGATGCGCGGCCTGCGCATGGTAAAAGATGACGCGGAATATGCGCTTTTGAAAAAGGTGCAGCAAAACAGCTGCCGCGCGCTGTGCCGCCTGATTGAACACGGGCTGTGCGGCATGTCGGAACTGCAGGCCGGCAAACTGCTGATGCAGTACAGCGACGAAGAAGGCGTAGATTCGCCCGACGGCGTGCCCATTGTGGCCACAGGGCCCAACAGCGCCCTGCCGCACCATGTCACGGGCGACACGGTCATTCAGCCGGGCGATGTAGTCGTCATTGATTTCGGCGGGGAAAACAAGGGCGAAGGCTATATTGCAGACACCACCCGCACCTTTGCCGTAAAGCGCATGCCGGAAGGGCTGCCGGAAATTTACGGCATTGTAAAAGCGGCCAACCAGGCCGCCTTTGAAGCGGCAAAGCCGGGCACTGTGTGTGAAGATGTGGACAAAGCCGCCCGCAGCGTAATAGAAAAGGCCGGCTATGGCCCATATTTCACCCACCGGCTTGGCCACGGCCTGGGGCTGGACGTGCACGAGCACCCCTACCTCTCGGCCGGCAACAAACACGTCATCGAAGCAGGCAACGTCTTTTCCGACGAGCCGGGCATTTACCTTCCCGGGCGCTTCGGCGTGCGCATTGAAGATTTGCTGTTCGTCCACCCTGAAGGCGCCGAGCGCCTCACCCCGCTGGACCACGAGCTGCGCGTGATAGATTGACGCGCCTTTCTCCCGCCGGTATGGCAGGCCCCGCATGCGGCTGTTCCGCGTGCGGGGCCTTTTGTTCGTTTGTTTTGGTTTTACAGGCCGCCAAAATCATGTTATACTGTCTGCATAGTAAAACCGCACCGGGGGAACTTTTCCATGATTTTTTACAGTATTGTGACGGGCCTCAGTGTATGGCTCGCTGCATTGGCGCAAAACAAAAAAGAGAGCGCCTCACTGACGGGCAAACAAAGCAGCCTTGATTGGCGCCTTCTTGCCGTACTCAGCGCTGTGCCGCTGTTTCTGGCCATGGCTTTCCGCTACGATGTGGGGACAGATTATCTGCCGATTTATCATGAGATCTTCCAGCAGCATAAAATGGGCGGGCACCAAACAGTCGACTGGGACCCAGCCTATTGGCTTATTTTTCGTGTGTGCTCCGCGCTGTTCTCCTCCTCTGCGTCGGTGTTCATCGTCAGTTCCCTGCTGATTATTGGCTTTCTGTGGGTATCTGTCTGGAAACTTTCCCCTGCGCCGTGGCTGAGCATTCTTGTGTTCGTGGTATCGCGCCAGTTTTTCATCAGCCTGAACGGCGTGCGCCAAAGCACGGCGCTTGCCTTAATTTCCGTGGCGCTGATTTTTGTGGCGCAGAAATCGTTTTGGAAATATGCGGTATGCGTCATTGCCGCGTGTATGTTCCACGCCTCCGTCATCGTGTTTCTTCCGCTGTACATTTTGATATGGATCCCGCTCACCCCTGCCGTCAGCCTCGGCCTGATGGTGCTGGGTTCGGTGCTGCGCACGCCTCTTTTATGGCTTTTGCGCGCGCTGGCTGCACACACGAAATACGCCAATTATTTTGGCTCTGTTTTTGATTCCACCTTGCGCTTCCATCCGCAGACCTTCCCGCTGTTTGCCTTTCTGTTCATTGTCGTGTGTTTTGCCGTTTCGCAAAAACCCATTCGGAAAGAAGAGCCCCTGTTCCGCTTTCTGTTCAACCTGAATGTCGTGTCGTTATTTCTCTCTTTCAATCTGGATTTGTTTCCCCAGGCCGAGCGCATCAGCTGGTCACTGGAATTCCCCAACATCATCTTTATGCCCATGGTGTTGTGCCGCATTGAAAACAAAGTGACCCGCCGCGTGCTGACAGGCGCTGTGCTTGCCGCTTATACGCTTGTCATGTGGTACCGTATTGTCATGGTAGGGGACCACGAAGTGCTGCCATACCGCTGTGTATTTTTCCCGGAATTCATTTTCCCCTAATCTGCCCTGACATCGCCGGGCCGCTCAACAGAATAGCGCAACTTATCACAAATTGACACAACGCCCCGCCTCTTTACATAAAGAGGCGGGGCGTTGTGTCATTTTCGTTTTCGTTTTTACTTTTTCAGCACCTTCGGGCCCTGCGGGGTATCCTCCACCGCATAGCCTTTCTCACCAATCTCGGCCCGCAGGGCATCGGCACGGGCCCAGTCTTTCGCTTTCTTCGCCTCTGCGCGGGCGGCCACCAGCGCCATCACATCGGCAGGCACGGCTTCCTTTTCACGGTGCTGCACAATGCCCAACACGCCCGTCAGCTCGTCAAACACCGCCGCAGCCTCTTCCAGCGCGCCCTTCGAGGCGTCCGAAGCAAGCGTGTTCGCATCGCGCACAAAGTCGAAAATCGCGGCCAGAGCGTCCGGCGTGTTCAAATCATCGTCCATGGCCTCGCAGAACTTCTCGCGGGCGAAGCGCGCTTTCACCGTCAGGGCTTCGCTTTCGCCCTTTGCATTCTGCAGGGCAAAATCCAGGTTTTCGCGGCAGGTGTACAGGCGCTCCAGGGCAGACCGGCAGGCCTCAATCAGCTCCACCGTGTAATTCAGCGGGCTGCGGTACTGTGCCGTGAGCATGAAATAGCGGATGGGCTCGTAACCGTATTTCTGCGCAATCTCGCGCACGGTGAAAAAGTTGCCGGCGCTTTTGCTCATTTTCCGGTTGTCGATGTTCAAAAACGCGTTGTGCATCCAGTAATGCGCGAATTCGCAGTCATTGGCGCATTCGCTTTGCGCAATTTCGTTTTCATGGTGCGGGAAAATGAGGTCCTCCCCGCCCGCGTGGATGTCAATGGTCTCGCCCAGGTGCTTGCGCGCCATGGCGCTGCACTCGATGTGCCAGCCGGGGCGGCCGGGGCCATAGGGGCTGTCCCAATAGGGCTCGCCGGGCTTGGCCGCTTTCCACACGGCGAAATCCGCCGGGTCCTCCTTCAAATCGTCCTCCATGGTATGGCGCAGGCTGCGGTTGCCGCTTTCCAGCTCATCCAGGTTCAGGTGAGAAAGCTTGCCATACTCTTTAAACTTGCGCGCGCGAAAATACACGTCGCCGTTTTTGGCCACATAGCCATAGCCTTTCTCGATAATGTCCGCCACAATCGAGAGGATTTCGTCAATATGCTCGGTGGCGCGCGGGCGCACCGTGGGCGGCAGCACGTTCAGGCCCTCGCAGTCTTTCAGAAACTCCGCCTCATAGCGGCGGGCCACCTCCTGCATGGACACGCCCTCTTCGTTCGCCTTGGTGATGAGTTTATCGTCAATATCTGTGATATTCGAGACAAAGCGCACCTTGTTGCCGCGGTATTCCAGATAGCGGCGCAGGGTGTCGAACACTACCACGGGCCGCGCGTTGCCAATGTGGATATAGTTGTATACCGTGGGGCCGCACACATAGATGCGGAAATTGCCCGGCATGATGGGTTTCAATTCTTCTTTTCGCCTTGTCAGTGTGTTGAATACCTGCATCGTTTATCCCCTTTCTCACAGTTCCAGCATGCGCTGGGCGCCCAGCAGAACGCCCGCGCGGGCTGCCGCAAAATTCAGCCCGCCCTGCACATACACCGTATACGGCTCGCGCAGCGGGCCGTCGGCCGACAGTTCGATGGACGAGCCCAGCGTAAACGCGCCCGCCGCCATAATCACGTCATCCTCATAGCCCGGCATGGGGCAGGGTTCCGGCGCGGCAAAGGAATCGACCGGGCTGCCCGCCTGTACGCCGCCGCACAGCGCCACCATGCCCTGCGGGCTGCCAGTGTTGACGCTGGTAATGATATCGTTGCGCGGGGCGGTATAGCGTGGCATCACTTCATAGCCCAGCAGCTCAAACAGGCAGCTTGTGTATACACTTGTTTTCAGCGCCTCGCACACCACGCCCGGGGCATAGTAAAGGCCCAGGTACAACTCGCGCAGCACATTTAAGGTGCAGCCTATCTCGCCGCCCACACCGGGGGCCGAAAGCCGGTGCGCGCATTTCTCTACAAGATCTGCCCGGCCCGCAATGTACCCGCCCGTAGGCGCAATGCCGCCGCCGGGGTTTTTGATAAGGCTGCCTGCCATCAGGTCTGCCCCGCACTGCATGGGTTCTTTCTTTTGGGTGAACTCACCATAGCAGTTATCCACCATCACAAGAATGTCCGGCTGGGCGTCTTTGGCCGCCCGGCTGATGGCCTCAATATCTGCAAGGCTCAACGCATCGCGGGAAGAATAGCCCCTGCTGCGCTGGATATAACACATTTTGGCGCCCTTGCACTTTTGTGTAATCAGGGCAAGGTCCGGCCTGCCGTTCTGCAGCGGCACCTCGTCATACTGCACGCCCCACTCTTTCAGGCTGCCCCAGCCCTTGTCACCCGTCAGGCCAATAACGCCCAACAGGGTGTCGTACGGCGTGCCCGCCGCAGTCACCATGCGGTCGCCCGGGCGCAGCACGCCAAACAGCGCCACGCTCAGCGTGTGCGTGCCAGAGAGAAAGCTCTGACGGAACAGGGATGCCTCGGCCCCCACGGCTTTGGCAAACACCTGTTCCAGCTTATCGCGGCCGGGGTCATCCGTCCCGTAGCCCGTGGTGCCCACCAGGTGCTGGCCGCCCACACCGCTGTCTGTAAAGGCACGCAGCATTTTCAGCTGGTTGTATTCTTTAATCTCTTCCAGCGCGGCAAACTGCCCGGCGCACAGCCCGCGCGCCTGTTTGTCCAGCTCCAGCAGTCGCGGGCTCAGTTTATAAAACTCTTCTATCACTTTTTGTAATACCTCTTACAATTTATACTATTTGTACCATTTCCCGCCATGCCGTGCCTCACTGCCCGGTGCGCACACAATCGCACAAAAGCCCATCGCGCGCAAAGCCCAGTTTGGCATAAAAGGGCACCAGCCCCTCTGCGCAAATCAGCCGCACAGGCCGCTGCGCATAAGTGTGTGCCAGCAGGCTTACCAGGTAACCGGCGCACCCCCTGCGGCGGAAAGCGGGCACCGTCTCTACGGCGCCGATATAGGCTTCCCATGGCTGCAGGGCATACACGCCCGCCGTGGCCACAAGCGCCCCGCCAGCAGAAAGGGCACGGATATCGGCCAGCCCCCGGTTGCGCCGCGCCGCGGCATCCACCGCGAACAGGTCGGGCGGCACAGTCCCGTCCGACAGTCCTTCCATACGGCAAATTTCCAGCAAAGACGGCTCTTGCTCTAACTGCGTGCCCGCTGGCAGCGGCGGCACAGGCGGCGCGCGCCGTCCGTCAAAGCACAGCAGCGGCAGCGCATGCGGGGTAAACCCCTTGGGACAACACCCCTGCGTTTTCAGGCGCGCAATGCCCAAAAACGAAAGAAAGCTGGCAAGCTCGGCTTCATCCTCCGGCTCGCCGCAAAGCAGCGCCCTTTGCCCGCACACCTGCAGGGCCGCAAGCCGCCCTGCCAAATAGCATTGCACGCCTTTGCCCCCGCAGGAGGCATACACCGTGTGCATCACAGAGGCAAAAAATGGCGCCTGCCCCAGGCGGCGGAAATATTCCGCTTCGGTTTCTTTTGTCACCTGCGCGATCACAGTGCATTCACCAGTTCCTTATAGTGGCGGCCCCGCACTTCAAAATTGGGGTAAAAGTCAAACGATGCACACGCCGGCGAAAGCGAGACAATATCGCCAGGCTGGGCTGCCTCGTAGGCAAGGCGCACGGCCTGCTGCATGCTTTCGGCGTGCAGAATGTTCATGCCGCTTTCGGCAAAGCCCGGCTCGGCACGCACGGCGGCCTCTATCTGCTCTGCCGAAGTCTGGTAGCCGCTTTCGCCCCGCGCGGCGGCGGCCGCCTTTTCGGCGGGGTTTGAAATCAGCACCAGCGTTTTCACATGCGCCAACAGCTCTGGCGCAAGCGGCGCAAAGCTGACGCGCTTGTTTGAGCCGCCCGCCAGAAGAATAAGCTTCTGGTTAAACGCCCGCAGCCCGGCAATCACGCGCGTGGGACTGGAGGCAATGGAATCGTTAAACCACTGCACGCCGTTCAGCGTGCGCACCGGCTCGATGCGGTGTTCCACACCCTGAAAGCTGCGCGCAACCTGCGCCATCACGGCCACATCCACCATGCCCCACACAGCACAAAATGCGGCCAGCAGGTTTTCCAGGTTGTGCTCGCCGCGCAGGGCCACTTCACTTTTGTGCACAATGGGCGTCACCACGCCGTCCTTTGCCACACACAGCATGCCGTCGGCGCGCAAAAAGCCGCCGTTGTCCGTCTCGGAAAAGCGCGTGAACCACAGGTAGCTTCCCTTCACATCCTTCGCCATGGCACGGGTGATGTCATTGGCATAACCCAGCACCGCGCGCGACCCGGGTGCCTGATACAGCAGGATGTTGCGTTTGGCGTCGATATATTCCTGCATATCCTTGTGATGGTCCAGATGGTTCGGCGTCACATTCGTCACCACGGCCACGTCGGGCGATTCCCGCATGCTGATGAGCTGGAAGCTGGAGAGCTCCACCACAGCCACATCCGTGGGCGCAATCTGTTCCACCACCGGCAGCAATGCGCGGCCCAGGTTTCCGCCCAGATGCACGGTGCGCCCGGCTGCCTTCAGCATTTCGGCAATCAGCGTGGTGGTGGTGGTCTTCCCGTCCGACCCTGTCACCGCCACCTTTTCACAGGGGCACAGCTCAAAAAACAGTTCCATCTCGCTGGTCACTTCGCTGCCCGCCGCTTTTGCGGCCTGCAATTCCGGCGTAAAATATTCAAACCCCGGCGTGCGCATAATGATATCCTGCCCGGCCAGGCCGTCCAGGTAATGTTCACCCAGCGAAAGGCGAACGCCCAGTTGCTTCAGCGTTTCGCCGTATGCGCCAAAGGCGTTCACATCCGGTTTTTTATCGCACAGCGTCACAACGGCGCCTTTTTTGGCAAACACCTCAATACATTCCCGGTGGCTGACGCCCGCGCCGATAAACGCAACGCGCTTGCCCTTCAGGTTGTTGTAAAATTCGCCTGCTGACTGCTTCATTTTAAAGCCCGCACCTTTCCCACTTGCAGAATCGTTTTTAGTATAGCACACCCGCGCACAAAGTGGAAGGAAAACGTGGCGTGCCGCGCTGCTTTTCATCCATCTCTGCACAATGCGTCTATCGTTGTCTTTCCGCTTCCACTTTTGTATGGGGCGCCGCCTCTCCCTGCTGTATCAGGTGAATGGCTGAATGGGCATAACGAAGCGGGCCCGCTTTGCATACGGGGCCATCTTTCTATTTTCTAACAGTTTCAAATGTTTCCTTCCAGTAATCGCTGCAGATATTTGAGCCTTGGTCACAGTTTGGCCAGCTGAAAAAAATCCTTTTTGAGAGACTGATACAAGTTTTTATAAAGCTTATAATAGGGCTCATACGCCAAATGGGCCTTTTCATCCGGGTGGCACACTTCCGCCGGGGCCACTACATTGCCACAGGCTTCTTCCAGCGAGCTGTACAACCCAACACCAACCGCCGCCAACAGGGCTGCGCCCAGGGCCGGGCCCTCTTCTGCCTGTGTCCTGTATACCGGGCAGCCGTACATATCGCAAAGCATCTGGCGCCACAATTTGCTTCGCGCTCCACCGCCGCATATTGCCATAGAGTCCACCTGTACACCCAATTCTCGAAAAACGTCCAGGCACTCCCACTGAGAGTATGCAACACCCTCCATGACAGCTCGAATCAGGTGCGCCTGGGTATGAAAGGCTGCCAAGCCCAGAAAAGTGCCGCGGCAATAAGGGTCCGGATGTGGCGAACGTTCTCCCATTAAATATGGCAAGAAAATCAAATTCTGTGCCCCAGGGGGTACGGCCTCGGCCATTTTATCCATATAAGCATAGCTATCCATTTCATGTTCCGCGGCAGTTTCCAGCACATCTTTACAACATGTATTTCTCAGCCATTGCAAAGAAAGGCCCGCCGCCTGTGTACAACTCATGGCTGTCCATTTTCCAGGCACCGATGCACACAGCGTATGGATACGTCCTTTCGAATCACAGGAGCAATCATCCATAAGCGCATAGATCACGCCCGATGTGCCAATGGTGTTGAACGCCTGCCCCGGCTTGACTATACCCACGCCTACTGCCGCTGCCGCATTATCGCCCGCACCGGCCACCACCGGTGTTCCCTCTTTCAGGCCTGTGCGTGCCGCTGCTTTTTTACATACCGCCCCGGTAAGCTCTTGCGATTCGTGCATAGACGCCAGCATGCCCTTTTCAATCTGCAACACATTTAAAACCTCAGCAGACCACGCCCGTTTTCGAAGTTCCATCAGCTGCATCCCGGATGCATCTGATACATCGGTGGCAAGTTCGCCCGTGAGCTGGTAACGGATATAATCTTTGGGTAGCAAAATATGGGCGCATTTTTCCCAGAGGTGGGGTTCGTGATTTTGAACCCACAAAATTTTCGAGGCCGTAAACCCGGGCAAAGCCGGGTTGCCGGTAATGTCCAAAAGCCGGTCTTGCCCCAGCGTTTCCTCTAATTGAACGCATTCTTCCTGCGAACGCTGGTCACACCAGATGATAGCGCGGCGCAACGGGCAACCAAGGTGGTCCAGCAGTACAAGGCCGTGCATCTGGCCGGATAGGCCAATTCCTCGAATGAGCGATGCATCCACTCCGCTCTGTAACAGCACATCGCTCAGGCCATCTGCAACAGCATTCCACCAATCCTCCGGGGCCTGTTCTGCCCAGCCGTTCTTTGGTTGATATAAGGAATAACTGCGCATTGCAGAGCATACCGCTTTTCCCCTGCTGCTGAACAGCACGATTTTTGCGCCGGATGTGCCAAGGTCTATTCCAATCAGGTATTCCATTTTATCCTTGCCTTTCCCCAAGTTGCAGCTTTGCCTGTTCGTTTCGAATATTTGCGTTGCCGCATATAACACGCACCGTCAATTTCAAGCGCACGCAGTCACCCGGCGCAAGTGTGCGCAGGCTGCCGTCCCGCTTTGCTTCCACCCGGCCCAACACATGACAGTTGCCGGGCTCCAGCCCAAGCGCATACTCACCGCTTGCCATGCTTTTCCACTGTGTAAAACAGGGCAGATACCGGTAGGGGTAAGACACGCAAATTGCCATCTCCTCCTGCGGCGCCTCCAGCATAAAATGCACATTTCCCTGTTCATCTGGCTGCATTTCGTGAAAGAACACCTGCTCTGGCCTGCCGTCCTGCGGCGCATCCATACTCAGATAAGTGGGCAAGCCGCCTTGCGCTTGCGCATCCCGCGGATGCACGCCGCAAGAAGGTAAATACACTTTTGTATCTGTAGAAAGAAATGGATAGCCAAAATTCATGTGGTATAGCAGCATAAAGGGTACTGTGCGAAAACCCTGGTTTTCAATTTCATCACAAATAGAAAACTCCTTTTTGCCGTACGGTAGCTCTATACAGCGCCTCAGCACAAGGTTTTCTCCAAACACACGGGCCTGCCGCACAGAACCACTTACGCGCAAGTTTCCGCCTGCAGAAGTTCCGCACACTTCCTGGGCCGGCAAGTTGGCTATCACGCCATGCAGGCCCAAAGCTTCGTTCTCATCTGTACAGGCAGCGCCCATATAGGTCAGGCCGCCCGTTGTAAGAAACCCGCCTAAAAAGTTTCGAAAAAAGCCCCTGGCCCCATCTTCTGCAAAATAGGTGGAATTCACAGGACCTGTGCAGGAGAGAAAACTAAGGTTTTTCCCGCAGATGCTGAATTGACCAATATCCATTCCCCTGTCGGGCAGCACTGTAAGGGATAAGCCCTCTGCATTATACATGCGCATACATCGCATTCCTTGTGCCCTGCCGCCTATCAGGCGAAAATCTTCTATGCCATATAACTGCGCCGGGCTGCCCACCCAGCGCATGGCATCCGGCCGGATTCCCATACTTATGCTCCTTTTCTTTTGACCGTTCAGGCCTCAAACCCTTCTCCCACCAGATATTGCAGGTTCAAAGGCAGCTGGTTTAACACACGCACATCGTTTCCGGTTTTGCCCAGTGTTTTTTCAATCACAAGGTAATCCAGCCCCGGAATCACAACATCATCCCAACATGTATCATATCCTTTCACACCCACATCCATCATCATCACCATTTGATGGGCGGCCGGATGTTGGCACGCAAGAGAGAATTCGCCATATCCCTCTTGGCATTCTGTATATCCGGAATTATGTGTAGTGACATATCCCTTTAAATCGCTGAAATTTTCGGGCAGGACAATCCCCAGCTTTTTCTGCAGAGCCGGCACCTGCCGGGTATAATAATCGATCATTGCCTGCTCATGCAGATACCCGGGCAGCCCTTTCCTGCAGATCTCTTGGAATTTTTCCACGCCAAAGACAAAGGCGCCTTCCAGAAAATCCGTCCACACCTTATATTCCGGAGTAATCTGCGAAGGGTCTCGCACACACATCACAGAGGCGCGCTGCGCACCGTGCAGGCCATCGCGTTTCGGCCCCACACCAATGTGTACAACATCTCCCTCCTGAATAACTGTGTTCGATGCATGGCCCACAATCGTGCGGTTGTTTCTGCCTGTGGTTACCATAATGCGGAAGCCCAGCTCTTCCACCCCCAGCTCGTGTGCAATGGCATAACCCCATTGTGCCACCTGGGTTTCGCACATACCCGGGCGCAGGATGCGCAGCATGCCTTCCATCATAATGTCGCTGATACGGCAACTCTCCTGCGTCAGTTGCATCTCCAGGTCAGACTTTTCATATTTAATCTTATAATATTCCTGTGAAAGGTCGCAAATGTTGGCTTCCCCCACATAGCTGCGTATCGCATTGTACAAAGCCAGCGGGAATACCCCGTGATGGGTGAGAAGCGCCACTTTCTGTGGTTTGCCGCCGCAAGCTTCCTGAATAATTTGGGCCGGCGTCAACAAATCTGCCGGATAATCCGGGCGGTCTACTTTCAAAATATCTACCTTCCGAATTTTCGCTCCAGAACGGTGGCAATACTGTTCGGCCACAATTCCGCTCTCCAGCCCGGCAATAAAATACAGTCCGTTTTTGGCCAATACTGCGGCCATGGGTTCCACAATGATATTATCGTTTCCGGCAAGATATGGCACATCGCCGCAATAATGCTCATCAGAGTATACAATGCCGCAGTCTGCGCCTTCCCGCTGCAGCATATCCCACACTTTCTTCTGCCGTGCTTCAAATTCCTTTGCGGGCAGGCGGAACCCCTTATCGAATTCCGGGGCCTTTTCCAGCACGCTGCTGATAATTTTGGCCTGGTGGTTCCAAGACGCCTTTTGAAACATAGAAAAGCCTCCTTATACGATTTCCGGAATGCGGCGGATGTTAGGGTCTGTAAAAACATCCTCTTCATCATAGCTGGGTGTGCTGAACTCTGAAACAACCGCCCCCTCTTTTCCTGCTGCAAACCAGTGGCGGGTGTTAATGGGAATGGTATATTGCTGGCCCGGCGCCAGCTGAACCTCGTGAAATACTGTGTAATACTCACGGCCCTTTTCCGGGGGAGCCACAACAGGGTTGGGGGTTGCCGTTCCTTCCACATACAGGTACACCATGCCATAACGGCAGCGGAATGTCTCTTCTTTTCCAGGGTAGTCACCAAAAGGCGGATGACGGTGTTCCGGGCATGTCTGGCCAGGCAAAAGCACCATCTCTTTTGCACACACCCGTTTTGTATTCACATATGTAACCAGCTGCAGGGCAATGTGCTCAATGTCTTCCAGGCCAAAATCTGCCACTTCAATCTTTTCTTTTTCTTCCGGTGTCAAAATGATGCCCGCCTTTTCATAATAGGCCAGGGCCTGCATTTTCTTTTTCTCATATTGCATTTTTGAAATCACTTCGCTCGCTCCCTTCCAAACGCTTTCTCTCGCTATAGGGGTTCAAGAAAGCGGGCCTGCCCTGTAACAAATGCACAAGGCAGGCCCGCAGTGTACAGGGTTATTTCCAGTTTCCGTAAGCAACTTTGTATGGATTGTCCGTCATTCCTTCGGGTGGCGCCCCGGCATAGCCGCGATGTTTCAGATTATAGAGATGGTTCACTCTTTTGCGCTCTTTTCGCATCTGGTCGGCCAGTTCCGGGTAAATTGTTGTTTTTAACATCCACTCGCCGCTGGACGGGGCCTGCGCCAGAATCCGGCCATCGTAATCTACAGCTGTGCTGGCCCCAAAACAGGTGAACAGGCTTCCTGTTCCACAGCGGTTGCATGCCAGCACATACGCCGTGTTCTCATACGCACGGGCGCGGTTGGTAAATTCCCATGGCAAATCGTATGGCGTCATGTAAGAGGTAGGCCGAATCAACACATTGGCGCCCATATATGCCAGCTCTCTGCCTACTTCCGGAAAATCGCCATCATAGCAGATCATCAGCCCAAATACGGCACCTTTCGGGCCTTTGCATACAGCAAATTCGTTGCCGGGATAGTTGCCCTCCACAGGGACAAAGGTATTTACTTTGCGGTATTTCAGCGCAACATCGCCCTTGTCATCCACAATGATAGAGGTGTTATATACTTTTCCATCACTTTTTTCAAGGAAGTTGAATTCTGCCCACACCTTTTTTTGCCGGCATTTTTCCTGCAGTACAAGCGTTTGCTGGCCAGGCACCGCAAAGGGCACATCAGCGTCCGGCGAAGGGTGACCGCCCTGGATGCCACACTCGGGGAAGATAATAAGGTCCGTCTCCGGGTATGCGGCCATTGCGCGGTCCATCCATTCCAGCGTGGCCTCAATATTCTTTTGAACATCCTGCACCGTTTTACAGTCCAGCGAATCCTGCTGTATCATGATAACTTCTAAACCATTCATGCGAAATCACCGCCTTTTCGGATGCAAAAGCTCCGCAAACTCAGCCTTCCAGATATTCATCCACATTGTCAATCGTGACCATTGTGGCAGCGGACACAACCCATTCGTCCACCGTTTCTCCATTCAAAACCTTGACAGCTGTATCAATGGTATCCTTGCCAGTTCCCTTGCCGCTGAAATCTACCGTACCAATCAGCTGTGAGCCCGCTTTGATTTCTTCATACTGTGTGGCCTCGCCGCCGGTGCCAACTACAAACGCCGTAGTGTTGCCCATATTTTCCAACGCCTGAAGCGCCCCCAGTGCGCCATCGCCGCTGTACGCATAGATAGCGTCCACATCCGGATACATCTGCAGCAGATTTTCTGTAACTTCCATGCCGTCTTCTTTGCTCTCGCCCGGCTGCTGTGCCACAATTTCAATACCCGGATATTTTTCCAGCGTTTGCATCACGCCTTCCGTGCGGTCTGCCGCTGTGGAAGAACCGGCCGTTCCCTCTAAGTAAATCACCGTGCCTTCCGGCGCGCCATTGCGTTTTTCCAGTTCATCTGCCACAATCTGCATGCCATAGATGCCGCCATCCACAGCAGATGCGCCCAAATGTGTCAGCACTACGCCATCAGGGCCGTAAGTTGTCTCCAAACGGCGGTCAATTGTAAAAACAGGGATGCCGGCCCTGTTGCAGGCCTCTGCTGCGCTGACAAGCGACTGCGCCTCAACCGGGTTGATCACAATGATGTCAAAGCCCTGGGCAATGAAATCTTCCACCTGTGCCAGCTGTTTTGCAGGGTCGTTCTGCCCATCCTGAATATCGATGCGGCCAATGCCCTGGGCTGCCGCCTCTGCTTCCAGGGAACTCTTTATATCTGCAAAAAACGGTTCTACAATATTTACCAGTGTAACGCCAATTTTTACATCTTTCAGGTCCTTTGTGCCTGTTTGTTCCGTTGTGCTGGACGGGGCCTGCGCGCTGCCTGCCTCACTGCCGGCGGCGCTGGAGGCGGGCTGAGAGCTGCATGCGCCAAGGGCAAGCATAGCCATCAATACCACGGCCATGAACAGGCTTGTAAACTTCCATGTGCGAGTGCGTTTCATTTCAAATCCTCCTTTAATCTGTTGTGTCAAGCATTGCTTTTTTTCTTTTTGGAATACGTATCCATGCCAACTGCAATCAGAATAATGATGCCTTTGAAAATCCCCTGATAATCTGCATCGATGCCCAACAAGTTGAAAATATTGGACAGCACGCCTAAAATCAATACGCCTATTACTGTCCGCGAAAGCTTTCCTTCACCTCCCATCATACTGGTACCGCCAATTACTGCTGCGGCAATCGCATCTGTCTCATATCCATCGCCCGAAAGCGGGCCTGTGGAATAGAGCCGGGCAGTAAGCACAATACCTGAGATTGCAAACAGAATACCAGAGAGTACATATACCTTCATGCGGATACGATCCACTTTGATACCGGAAAAGGTGCTGGCCTCTTCATTAGAGCCCACAGCATATACATATCTTCCGAATTTCGTGCGGCCCATCACCCAAATGAATACCGCAAAACAAAGCGCACAAATAACCACCAGCACTGGAATGGGGCCGATATATCCAGCCCCCAGCCACTGGAACAGCGCATTATCAACCGGAATAAACGGGTAACCGCCTGTTAAGACAACCACTACTGCACGGCCTGCTACCATGGTGCCCAAAGTTGCCACAAAAGGGGGAATTGCAATTTTGGTAATGAGGAAACCATTGATGAGGCCAAATAGAGCCCCGGCTGCCAGGCCGCACAAAATCGCGGGGAAAAAGCCGTATTGCATCATAATTGCAACCACATAACCCACCACACCGATAATGGAGCCCACAGAGAGGTCGATGCCGCCCGAGATAATGATCATCGTCATTCCCACTGCCAAAATGCCATTGATGCTTACCTGACGCAGAATATTGATCAGGTTAGACGGGCGCAAAAACACATCCGAGATACATGCCGTTATCGCCATCATGACAATCAGGCCAATGTGGATGCCATATTTACGAAAGAAATCGCCCAACCTGAAAGAACGCAGCTTTTTCATATCAGTTTCCCCCCGTTGACAAGAACATGACTTTTTCTTCTGTGGCTTCTTCGTGCGAAAGCTCTCCCATCATATTTCCTTCCCGCAGCACAAGGATGCGGTCGCTCATTGCAAGCAGTTCTGGCAAATCTGAGGACACCATAATAATCGCCGCCCCCTGCTCCAGAATATCTTCCATAATCTTGTATATTTCGAATTTCGCCCCCACGTCTACGCCTCGGGTAGGTTCATCCAAAATAAATACGCGAATGCCGTGCAGCAGCAGCCACTTTCCAATTGCAATTTTCTGCTGGTTCCCGCCGGAAAGAGACTTTACCGGCACCGAAGGGCTTGCCAGCTTTACAGAAAGCTTGTCTATCACATGTTCCACCGCCTGCTTTTCCTCTTTACGGTCTATCTGAAAGTGCTTTTCATAATTTTTCAAAGTAGGAAGCGATACATTGTCATTTACAGACAGGCTCACAAAAAGGCCAGATTTTTTTCTGTCCTCCGGCACCAGCACAATACCGGCTGCAATAGCATCTTCTGGGTGGCGCAGTTTCAAGGGGCTTCCATTCAACAAAATCTCGCCGCCGTCTGCTACATCCACACCGGCCAGCATACGCACCAGCTCGGTGCGCCCCGCCCCCATTAGGCCACCAATTCCCAGTAATTCTCCTTTGTGCAGTACAAAAGAAGCATCTTGCACCGCGCCTTTCCGCCTGAGATGTTTCACTTCCAGTAAAACTTCACCAAGATGGGGCTGCTTTTTGGGGTACATATCCGATAATTCACGCCCCACCATCATAGAAATCAATCTGTTTTGCGGAAGCATAGCAGTCGCCTCACACCCAACAAACTTTCCATCGCGATATACCGTAATTTTATCGCTGATACGGTAGATTTCTTCCAGCCGGTGCGAAACAAACAGAATAGCGGTTTCTTTTTCTTCCCGCAAGCGCTTCAAAACGCGAAACAGCGCCTCTGTCTCATCTGTAGTAAGCGCCGTTGTGGGTTCATCCAAAATCAACACCTTTGCGTGTTCTTTCAGTGCTTTGGCAATTTCTATCAGCTGACACTGTGCAATGCTCAATTCTTTGGCTGGCACGTCTAGCGGGACCTGTACCCCCAAAGTTTCCAATATGCGCCTCGTCTCTTCCCGCATCCGCTTTGCATCCAGCGTTTTTATGAATTTCCCGCGGATTATTTCTTCCCCCAGAAATACATTTTCCGGCGCTGTCAACGCTTTTACAACGCTAAGCTCCTGATGGATCACCGCAATGCCAATTTTCTTTGCCGCTTCTATTGTTCCTATTTCTACTTCTTTTCCGTTATATAAAATCGTTCCTTCGTCTCGCACATAAATGCCAGATAAAACTTTGATTAAAGTAGACTTTCCCGCGCCGTTCTCGCCAATCAGGGCGTGAATTTCACCCGGGTACAGGTCCAGGTTCACACCGTCCAGTGCCCGTACCCCTGCAAAGCGCTTACAAATGTTTCTGCACGAGATAATCGCTTCCATAAAGCACCTCCCTAACCACATTTTGGTATCGATTTCATTTTTGGGTAAAAAAATACGGCAAGCCGTATTTTTAATCTTTTCGCCGAATAGAAGAATCTCTCACTTCTAATTTGACAGGCAACACAATGGTTTTCGGGGCAAAAGTTTCTTTTGCAGAAAGACGTTCCAAAAGCATCTCCATCGCCAGCGTCCCCATTTGATATGTAGGCTGGGCCACTGCAGTAAAACGCGGGGTGCAATATTCCATCCAGTCCATGTCGTCAAATGCCACAAGCCCAATATCTCGCGGGCACTTTCTATTGCAGTCACGCAACGCCTTCATGGTAGATAATAGAATGATGTTATTCGCTACGAAAATAGCATCACACTTCATTTTCGGTTCCAAAAGTTCCCGTGCGTGCTGATATGCCGTATGGCCTAGAAAATCTCCAATCTTAATTAGCTTTTCGTCAATCGGCAGGTCATATGCAGCCAGTGCGTCTTTATACCCCTGTAAACGTTCGGAACCTGTTGTGCCAACATTGGAGCCCGTAATAATTCCTATTCTCCGATATCCATTTTGAATCAGATGTTCTACAGCCTGAAAGCTACCGCCCTTGTTGTCCACAAGAATCGTATCAAACATTTCAGCGCTTCTTCCGCCAGGCCGCCGGTCTACAAAAACAACTGGCAAATTACCGATCAATGTCGAATAGTCATTTTGGGGGCCAGTGCTGGCAATAATTAAGCCATCCACACGTTTGCTCAGCAAAGTTTTCAAATACTGCTGCTCTTTCTCTGGTTGTTCATCTGTGTTGCAAAGCACAATGTTGTAGGCCGATTTATTCGCAATGTCTTCAATGCCGCGCACCATGCCAGTAAAAAAGTGGTTCAGCACATTTGATACAATAACACCAATCGTTTTTGTCTCGTTCATTCGAAGGCCGCGCGCAATCTCACTGGGCTGATAACCCAATTCCGCAATGACGGCTCTGACTTTGCTCGCAGTTTCCGGCCGGACCAACGGGCTGTTGTTCAGTACCCGGGAAACGGTAGAATTGGAAACTTGAGCTTTTTGGGCCACCATACTGATGTTGATCTGGTTCATTGGGAGGCACCTCGAATGAAATCGATATCATTTATTGTTCTCATTATCAAATGATTTTCCAAATTTGTCAATAACATTTTACTAAAAAAATATTTTTTGTTTAGATTGCTCACAATCCCTTTCCCATTTCGGCAGAATCTTACAAATTTTTTGCCCATTTTACAATTAGTTACTGTTTTCACTTAAGAAACAACGGGCCGTTTTCTCTCTAGCTTAACGATGACCCGCTTTTGCACTCGTTTAAAATTTTCCCGGTTTTCTGAAATGTAAGGAGGTAGCGCTCTATGTAAGGAATTCTGAAAATTACATCTGCTAAAAGGTTGTAACAGTTGAAGCCCTCTTTCCTTTTGCGTGCGCCGCCGCTGCACCACTGCTCTTTGCCCTTTCAGGCAAAACAGATGCCGCGGGACAAAAACAGGGCCCCGCAGAAAGCGGCGTTTGCCGAGCCGGTTTCAGTTTGCTTTGCTTTTGATGTACTCGTCAATGGCCTTTGCCGCGTGTTTGCCCGCGCCCATGGCCAAAATAACCGTGGCTGCGCCCGTCACCGCGTCGCCGCCGGCATACACTGCCTCACGGGTGGTGAGACCGTCGTCGCCATTGGTGATGATGCAGCCGTGGCTGTTCGTCTCAAGCCCCGGCGTGGTGGAACGGATGAGGGGGTTGGGGCTGGTGCCGATGGACATGATCATGCAGTCCACATCCAGCGTAAAGGTGCAGCCCTCTTTTGCCACAGGGCGGCGGCGGCCGGAGGCGTCGGGCTCGCCCAGTTCCATCTCCTGGCACACCATGCCTTTCACATAGCCCTTGCCGTCGTCCAGCACCTCAATGGGGTTGGAAAGCGTCTTGAAGATGATGCCCTCTTCCACGGCGTGCTCTACCTCTTCCTTACGGGCAGGCAACTCTTCCATGCCGCGGCGGTACACAATGTACACGTTTTCGGCGCCCAGGCGTTTTGCGCAGCGCGCGGCGTCCATAGCCACGTTGCCGCCGCCCACCACGGCCACGTTCTTTGCGTGCTGGATGGGCGTTTTCGAGCCCTCTTTGTAGGCTTTCATCAGGTTGATGCGGGTGAGGAACTCGTTGGCAGAGTATACGCCGTTCAGGCTTTCGCCCGGAATGCCCATAAAGCGGGGCAGGCCCGCGCCGCTGCCGATAAACACGGCCTCGTTGCCCATTTCGAACAGCTCGTCGATGGTGAGCGTGCGGCCAATCACCACGTTCGTCTCTACATCCACGCCAATTTTCTTCAGGCCGTCAATCTCCTGACGGACGATCTCCTTGGGAAGACGGAATTCGGGGATGCCGTACACCAGCACGCCGCCGGGCGTGTGCAGGGCCTCGTACACGGTTACCTTATAGCCCATTTTGGCAAGGTCGCCCGCAGCCGTCAGGCCGGAAGGGCCCGAGCCGATAACAGCCACCTTGTGGCCATTGGAAACCGGCATTTTGGGCTCGCCCTGGAAGTGCTCGCGGTGCCAGTCGGCCACAAAGCGCTCCAGACGGCCAATGCCCACAGATTCTGTCTTGATGCCGCGCACGCACTTGCCCTCGCACTGGTTCTCCTGCGGGCACACGCGGCCGCACACGGCGGGCAGCGCAGAAGAGGCGGAAAGCACCTCATAGGCGCCCTCGAAATCTTCCTCTGCCACCTTGGCAATGAAGCCGGGAATATCAATGCCAACCGGGCAGCCGGACACACACGGCTTGTTTTTGCAGTGCAGGCAGCGCTTGGCCTCGTTTACCGCCATCTCGGGCGTATAGCCCAAAGCCACCTCGGAAAAGTTTTTGTTGCGCACCTCAGGGTCCTGCACGGGCATGGGGCACTTTTTCGGGTCCATATTCGGCATCTTACTCAACCTCCTTTTTCAGCAGATTGCACTCTGCCTCGCGGGCGTGGGCCTCAAAATCGCGGTACATGCTGCCGCGGTGCATGGCCTCGTCAAAATCCACCTCATGACCATCGAAATCGGGGCCGTCCACACAGGCGAACTTTGTTTTGCCGCCCACCGTCAGGCGGCAGCCGCCGCACATGCCGGTGCCATCGA
>OGGQ01000227.1_pt1 | contig 80872 bp, 71 predicted proteins | sample 1571191 | NCBI WGS metagenome assembly OGGQ01 (sample SAMEA2582061, study PRJEB24529) | metagenome | biome: Human gut stool | place: China | collected 2011
TGCCGCACAGCGACGTATACTTGCCGCATACGGCGCAAACCTCGCACGTGCAATCTTCCTCCGTCCATGTACAGCCTATTTCGTTTTTGCAGTGCTCATTGCCGCACAGCGACGTATACTTGCCGCATACGGCGCAAACCTCGCACGTGCAATCTTCCTCCGTCCATGTACATGGTTCGCAGGCACAATTGCCCGCGCATCCGCCGGTACAATCCAAACATCCGCCGCACACTGTGCATATATTTTCGCACACGCAATCTGGATTATAGGGTGTCCGCGTAATCGTTAATATTTTTTCTGGACTCGTTTTGCTTGCCGTATCAGCTGTAAACGTAACGGAAAAAACATACTGACCATCGCTTCCGTCCGATGTTTCCGTTGCAGCCTCAGCCGCCGTAAACGTTCCATCGACCGCCGCAATTACGCCGTCTTTCAAATCAAGTGTTCGGATGACACCTTCAACATACGCTTTTGCTTCGGCTTCGGTATTTACGTCCGCCTGCGCCACGGGGCCAAAAGCCGTTTTTTCCACAGCCGCCACAGCAGCGGCAACACTTTCGAGGTGCCCGGCGGCAGCACTGCCGCAAGCCGACAATATGAAAATCAGTGCGGCAACAATCAGGAAAAACAAAATACTCTTTCTCTTTTTCATCATTTTCCTCCTTTTTGTAAAAACAATAAAATCATTCTCCACGATCTACCAATCATCGTTATGCAGTTCCACGGGCAGACCGCAGGCTGCCAAAATCGCCTTTTGGACAGTGTATTCGTATTCATATGAATACGGGTTTTGTTTACGTCCCTCTACCATATCCGCAAAATCAAGCATCATTGCATCGTAGCGACCGGCCGCAGACGGTAAGACCTCGGTCCTGAACGGACCCAACGCATCCGGCACATAACTGACGGAAACCTCGTTCGCAGGAGTATCGAGCGCCGTTTCAAGAGGCTTAATTTCCATAACGCCTTTTTCGCCGCAAACGACCAACTGCCTTCGCGCAAAACCTGCACTTTCCGTAAGCGTCGCCCGTACGGTGGATATTCCGTTTTTGTATTCGAATACGGCAAACGCGTGATCGACCGCATCGGTGCCGTCTATACCCGTAGATTTGTTATACGGATGAATGCGCTCCGGCATGCCTGCCAACAGCAAAACCAAATCTACCATATGACAGCCTAAGTAAAACATATTGCCGCCGGGAAAACGATTCGTCCACTCACGTTTTGCAGGAGCAAGCAGCGTATCCATAATGGCGTCTACTTGATAGATCCGCCCCAGCGCACCGGCTTTCACCTGTTCCAAACAATATTGCACAGCCGGAAAATAGCGGTACATATACCCCATTTGCACGGTCCGTTTTTTCGACTCAGCCATACGCAGCAAACGCCTAAATTTTTGCAAATCTGTGCCGGCAGGTTTGTCAATATGCACGTGCAGACCACGCTCCACGGCCATATAGGCATAGTCGATAAGGGAGGCCTCCTCCGTTTCCACCACGACGGCCTGTAACCCGGGAACGCTTAAAAGTTCTTCTGTGCTTCTTAAAGGAATCCCTTCATACACCGCTTCGCCCTTAAATTTTGTATGGACGAATTTACGCGCATACGAGGGATCGTCCTCCGCGATTCCCGCAATATCAAATACATCCGGGTATTTGCGCAGTACTGCCATAAAACCCGGCGCATGGTCATGCGCCATACCGATTTGACCGATTTTTATCATAACCTCCCCCAATCAAAAAGAGCGCCGACAGGAAAATTCTTATTTTCCGCGAGAGCGGCATACACCGCTTCCGCATCGCGCGGCGAATAGACGGCCGACAAAATTTTGGAAACATCTATCCGTCCGTTCGCCATCAAATTCATAACAGCCATACATTCATCTCGCTCTGTCCAATATCCCGGATACGATTCCTGAACAGGACGCGCAGAAGTATGGGCCCCGACAATGGTAATCCCTCTCCGATGCACCAACTGATAAAAATCAATCGGTGTATCCGACACGCGCGTGCAACCGACCAAAGATACACGCCCGAACGGAGCAAGGCACTCCAGCGCCTGCTTTAAGGCTACAGACTGTCCTGAAATTTCGATCGCAACCCTAGGGCCTTTCCCGCCCGTAACGCTCTTGACCTGCGTTTTAAAATCCGGATGAGACGGATCAAAGGCATAATCTGCGCCGATTGAAAGCGCCAAAGACCGCCTTTTTTCGTCGATATCCGCAGCTATTACGGGAAACGCCCCTGCCGCGCGGCATAGCATTACCGCAAAGGTCCCCAGAATGCCCATACCAAACACAACGGCCGATTCGCCCAATTCCAGCCGTGTTTTACGTATACCGGCTGAGGCAAAATTGGCAATGAATGCAAATGCCGCGTGCTTTAAGTGCAGTTGTTCGTTCGGAATTTTCATCACATTCTTTTCCTCCAGAACATTGTTACGCGCATGGTCTCCCCAAATATACAAAACCCTGTCACCGGGCACGACGGTCGTTACATTGCGTCCGACCGCACGCACTACGCCTGCGCCGCTGTACCCGACGACTTTCGGATAGTGCCCCTGATAGGTCGTGTTTGGCAAATCCATCAGCATACCTCTTTCCGTGCCGGCGCTGATAGCACTGTATGCCGTTTCAATCAATACCTGCCCGTCAGCGGGGGCTGAAAGCTCTTTGTCTGCCAATGCAGCTTTGCCGACTTCTGTAAAAATAATTCTTTTCGTTTGCATGTTCTTCGACCTTTACAAAAATTACTTTGCGATATCATTATCGCACAAGCGATTATATACCGCAATACCAAATACTCTTCGATATAGAAACTATTCTACGATTTTTTTCGAAACAACAAACATCTTTATTTCGTGATATCGTTCTCGGTTAACCAAAACATACCAAGCGGAAGCCCTTCTTGGTTATATACGGTCCATTGTTTGGATATGTCTTGGCAACGGACATCCCCCTCTGGAAAAATATTTCTGCAACCATACCGAATTTCGCGGATTTTCGCTTGTGCGGTAAGAATGATTCGCTTACCGTCCACACGTACGTCGGGAACTTCCGTTTCTCCGGCATAGGTAATTATTTCAAACCCGTTAGTACCGTTTTTCAAAAATATAGCAGAGTCGGAATCGATGGTAAGTGCAACATCGGTATCGTTCAATCGCTCCGCGCCCGCCAAAATCGGATAGGCGTTCGGTTCTTCTTGCCCATATAATTTATTCAGAATAATATTTGCCGCACGCAACGCAACCGGTTTTTTATTCATAGGATGAATATTTCCGTAATCGCCTTCGAAATTTCTTGCAACCCATACGTTTTGGACGGTTTCGGAGATTTTGTTGATTGCTATATTGATTCCGGCCCAGTTATCTTCCAAATCCGCCCGCATTTTTCCGTACCTTGCAAGTTCAAACAGCACGAATGCCAAATTGTCGCGGTTAAAAAAGCGGCGGTAAGACTGAATCAGCCCCGTAAGTTCGGCCTGATACGTCTGCGGCTGTTCAATGTTGTTTTCGCCCTGATACCACAGAACGGCGGCAAACCGAACGTACCGCAGCGGATAAATCAACGCATTAAATCCGTGGGCAGCCTGATTGTTTCGTCCTATACCGGTTCGAACGCCTTCATCGATCGCATCATTAAGCGCTGTATATATTCCGTCGCTCATCCAAAAGCAAGCCGCCGTACCGCCTACCGCCGATGCGACGATCCCAATGGGAACGTCGGCTTTTTTTTGTAATTCGTCGGCGAAAAACCAACCAATCGCCGGAAATACGCCCACCGTCCGCGCACATACCTCCTGCCAACCAAGCCCTTCGTTATACGGATCGTCACTAACCGAAAACGTATACGGATATACGGACGGGTCTCCCCACAAAAAGCAGGGCAACAAACGGATATTGGCGTTTCGGGCGTTATCCCTATCCGTAGCAGGGTGTCCCTGGTTGATGACCATATTCATCGACCACGACATGTTCGATTGTCCTGCCAACAAATAGACGTCACCGACATAAACGTTAATTGTTTTTTTTGCACGTTCGGTAAAGACTGTAAGAGCATAGGGACCGCCTGTTTTGATTACAGGAATATATACGATATATTCGCCGTCGGTTACCGAGCCGTAGTATGTAGTCCCCATAAAATTCACAGCCGCGTTCTTCGCGTCGTCGTTCAGCTTTCCGCGGATGACATTAATCGCATTCCTTTGAAGCACAACGCCGTCGCTGACGGTAAAATGCATGGTAATCGCTCCGTCAGTCTCGGGCACCTGCTCGTCGACGGTAAAGGTAGGGTTTGTGTTTACCCATTCGCTGAATGCGGTATCCATTTCTGACGTTATGACGTTTATCGATTCGGGCTCGGCGGCGTCGGCCCGCACGGCTGCAAAATCGTCGTTCGTTTCCGTCTGTACTCGAACGTCCGGTTTATCTTCCGCCAACGCTCCTAAACCCCGACACAGCGCAAACACCAACATGACGCACAGAAAAAGCGCCGTAAATACGTATATCCTTTTACCGACTGTCTTCATGATTGATCATCCCCTTTCTTGATTTCCGTAAATTTAATATCCGAATAAACCGCACCAGACGCATTTTCCGTCATAAAGCCGTAGCTCTTCCCAAACGGAACGACGGGATTAGACGAATCGACATACTCGCCGAACAAGATATCGTCAACATAAAGTCGAATCGACCGATCTCCGTTTTCGCCTGTTTCATAATCCACTTTCAACCGATATGTTTTCCCCGATTGGTAGGTCTCTCCATATCTGTCTGCCCATGCGGTACTGCTACCCATTTTATTGGCAACCGCTACACGCGTGCCGCCGTTTTCAACCTTATACAAAGCCCATGCGCCGGTTTTGTTATTGATATACCAGTAATAGAACGAGGATTTTGTATTCTTGAAAGCGTTTGCTCCTACGGCATTTTTTGACGTCTGCGACGAAAATTCCTCGCTGAAATTTCCGCCGAATACGATGCCATTCGGCGCAGCAGTAGTTGCCGTCTTCAAGTTTACAGAAAACGAATAGTCTGTCGCATCGGTATGGAATACGGCAACAGATTTGTCGGCCGTAGTAGCATATTCCGTTTTATCTCCCTTAACCGACAAGGAAACAATGCCGCTCAATGTTTCCGGACGATTCGCCCATGCATCCGTATAGGTTTTTACGGAAACGCCGTAATACGATGTGCCGCCGCCGACATTCCGGAAGCCGAACGCCGAGCCGAACGGAACGGCTACGGATTCTGCATCCGAATATGCGGCCAGCAAAATATCGTCCGCCAACAATGAAATCCTTCTCCCCTTTTCGCCGAAGTCTTCAAAGCGCACCGTCATTTTGTATGTTCCGTCAGGGTCGAAAGATTCTCCGTAAGCATCCTTCCAATTTGTGCCGATCGGCGCACCAATGACTTTCACGGCGCCGGCATAGCGCATCAACTGCCAGCCGCCTGTCGTAGAATTGATGTGCCAATAGTAATACGAAGAATTCGCGTGCACAAAATCCGCATCGGCTCCTGTATCAAAATCCTTGTCAAAATTTCCGCCGAAAATCAATCCGTTGGCTGTACCGATCGCTCCCATGCGCATGTAAACCGTAAATTCGTAACTCGTAAGCTCTGTATCGAATATGCCGAAAGAGTTTCCGCTTGACAAATAACACGTAAAGCCGTATTGGTCTTTTACTTCATAGCGGCCTCGCAACGTTGTCAGTTCCGTCGTAATCTCGTCATACAGCGGTTTCCATTTTGCTGTAACGAAAATATCTTCCTCAAATGCGTCATCCTCGGAAACCATATCCGTACCGTCTGTCGTCCAGCCGAGGAACCGATATCCGGGGTAAGGTGCCGGTTCGTCCACCTCTCCGAACCTTTCACCCTTCTCTCGGTAATATTCTTTTACGTCCTCGCCGTTGCCCGGATCGACGGTAATCACATACCCGCCGTCGTCATATCTGGCGTAAAGCGTTGCGTCCGACGTTATCGCTCCTGCCTCGAAAGGCGTAACGCGATCAGCCAAATACCAACCGATAAACTTATAACCTCCGTCCGAAACCGGCGTCGGCAGAGATATTTCCTCTCCGAATACATACGACAGCGTAGAAGGCGTAACGGTACCGGCTCCGGCATCAAACGTCAAGGTGATTCGTATTTTCTCCCACACGGCGGTTAGCGTTTTGTTGCCGTTCACTGCCTCGGCAAAGCTGTATTTGCTATCGCCATCGTACCATCCGACAAATTTATAGCCGTTTTTAACAGGAACTTTCGGTTCCGCTGCACAATTACCGACGGGGACGTTTTGCGGCGCGACCGCGGTTCCTCCGTCGGAATCAAACATGATCTGATAAGCGGACGGCTCAAATTCGATATTTTTAAATTGAACATTGTTGATGGATGCGCGGATACCCGTTTCGATGCCCGGTATATTTTTCCAGCCGGTCATTGCGGGTGTAGCCTTGATTATCTCTATTCCGTCAACATAAACGCTAATATAGTCTTCATTAAAATCGATTCTTACGCGGAACACCGCTTGACTGTCTTCCGGACCTTTTATAAATTCGTTATACTTTTTTTGCAACACCTCGGGCTGCTGCTCGACTACCAGTCCTTTGACTGTGGTAAATACGCCGTCATACACATTACACAAGCTTATACCGCCCGACATAGGATTCATATGGAAATACCAATATTTCTGATTGTCTTCCCAAGGATTTTCACCTTCGAGTATGGCGTTCCATATAAAGCCCTGCCCGTTCGACCCGTTTTTCTTGTAAACGATATCGCCTTCTAACGTTCCGGCCGCCGCCTGCATTCCATCTATGGGGCTAAGCGCATAAGAAAGACGGGAAACAAAACTGCCGTCATCGGCCATATCAAATACCGAAGTTACGTCCGTTTTATATTGCGCGATCAAGTACAAATTCTGTGTAGGCGAAACCGTGGCGCCGATTTTTTCGCCGGTAAACATGTCCGTCCAGCAGACAAAAGGAATTTTTCTCCCCTGTACAACCCTGTCAGGCGCCGCAGGAAGTGTTACGGTTTCACCAAACGAACAAACCACGTCGTCAACGCCCTGCATTGTGCGCGTTTCGAATCGAATGGTATAGGTAGCCGCAATCCATTTGGCATACAAAGTTACGTTCTGCGTAATTTCGGGCGAAGCGGCGGAAAACGCCTGCGTACAGGCAGCATCGTAAAACCAATCCACGAACGTATAACCGTACTTATAGGGCATCTTCGGCAATACGAACTCCGCTCCTTCGGTATACGTATATGCGCCTATGGCGCTGCCGCCGTCGGTATCGAATATTACCGTATACGTTCTCGGTTCATCCGGCGTCTCGCCCGGCTCGTTTTTTGTAAAACTTGCGGTCAGATCGAAATCGGACGTAACGGCTTGCGAAAAGTCGTACGTCTCCCCGTTCAGCAGCCAGCCAGCGAAAGTATACCCTTCTTTCGTCGGATCGGGCGTCGGTCTTGTTATTGTTTCGCCGTCTTCTACGCGCACCGACGAAACAACCTCTTGCTCGACAATAAAATTGACAACATGAAAAACCGTCTTTCCATCGTCTCCACTGCACGCAGCCAATACGAACATGCTCAATAAGAACATCAATAGTACAATTAACCGTTTACTGTTTGTTTTCATCATGTACTTTTCCCTCTATAATTTTTTTGACTCGATTGCTCAAGTCGTTTTTTGTTGCTTGTGCTATGTACCTAATTTTATTACTCCAGTTGTTTTCCGTCAATATAAAATAATCCAAAATATAGAAACTATTCTACGGTAACATTGCATGACTTGACAACATAACCGCCTTATGCTATACTTTTTTCAGGGGGTAAAATTATGGATAAATCTCTCACTCCGCCTTTATTGGATAATTTTTATGTAACAAAATCGGAATACACTCGGTTTCACCGTTGTGATTACAGCGTGTATCCCCGCCCGTTTTCCTCAATCGTTTTACTTTTAAACGGAACGGGGCAATTTACGTCGCAGGATATCTCCTTTTCCGTATCCGAAAGCGATGCCGTACTGATTCCGTCCGGCACTAAATATATATCCGACTGGACCGGCACGCCCGATATAACGTATCTCTGCGTTCACTTTAATTTCTCTAACCGATTTGCCGATTACGCGCCGCAGAATTACGCTTTGCAAAAAGTTAATTTGCGTTCAGATATTGTTCGTCAAAATTTAGATTATTTGATATCCTCTCTGCAAAAGAAGGGTTTTGAACCATTGACGGCCATGAGCGGTTTTTATTCTTTTTACTCGCAGGCACTGCAATCACTACAGCCGATTAAAGTCCACGGGCACGCTTGGGAACAAGTAATCAATGCCGTTAAATATATAGAAAACAACCCATCGGAAAACCCGACCGTCAAAGAACTGGCACAACTTTGTGCATTGAGCGAGTCTCGTTTTTATGAATTGTTCGATAAAGCTGTCGGCTGCAGCCCGATGGTTTATAAAAACAAAATCAAAGTGCAAACCGCTATGAGTATGCTCAGCAACAAAGCGATTTCAGTATCGGAAATCGTTATCGGTTTGGGCTTTTCTTCCGAACAATATTTTCGAGAAACGTTTAAGCATTTTACGGGCAAATCCCCCACGGCGTACCGACGCAGTCTGCTTATGTGAATCTTTCATTAATGGAATTTGTACAAAAAAACGGTGTAAAGGGCGTCTGTCATCGGAATCTTTCCATCGAAAGGTGGTATATCGAAAAGCTATGCCGCCTTTCCGTTATTTGGGATATTGCTACTCTTGCACGGAGTTTGGAATTACTCCATCACAGTTATAGATAATTTTAACGGCTTGCCTACGTTTGCCTTTTATTTTCTCGGCTTGATGAGATTACCTTTGAATAAACTCTCTCACGACTTCAGGCGTGAGTTTCGTAATCTCGATGTATCGTTTTTAAGCCGCATAAACTTTGTTACATTGTACACTTCTTCTTTTACGGCAGAAAGCGTAAAACTTTTACTCGTTCCGTTAGAGTTGTTTATTTCTGCGCGTAGGCATTTTATTCCCAATCTATTCCCTGCAAATCTTTTAAGGGCTTCCGAAAGTTGAAGCCTTTTTTTATTTAAAAAAGCCTTGTACTCTGCTCCGTTGCCGGCCGCTGCGTTTTGCTCCTGTTCTGCCAATTTTTCAAATCATTTACCCGCTTTTTAAATGACTTTTTCGCATGGCTATATAATATATATTCTGTTCGATCAAACGCGCCTCTCTCATAAAACAGACTTCTCCTGAAAGAGACGGCGTTTCACCCTCCCGGATATAAAATCGCAGTATGAAAAACTGATACAGTTTTATAGCAAAACATCCTCCGTAACGGAGGATGTTTTGCTATAAAAAATATACGGAAAATTCACCCCGGATTGGTGGTATCCTGAAAGCACAAAATACGGTCGTTTAGTAAATCTGTCCGTAAAAAAAAGCGGCGTATATTTTAACGAGCGCATTGTAAACAAGCATATTAAAATAGATGATTTGCAGCTTGCCGCAGGCAATCGCACTACTTTTTGTATTCGCGTAAAAGAAGATGCCGAACATGCCGGAGGGTTTAATCTGTTCGGCGAAAAATTCGGGGATCATAACCAAGCAATCGTCTTTACCGTTATTTATGAATCATAGTTTATCGGATTAAAATAACGGTAAATTACAATTACATTGAATATAAATTCAAAGCGGAGGGATCTTCTATGATTCCACCGCTTTTTTGTTTGTCTTACCCGTAAAACTGGATTTGCCTTTTTGGTAAAAGCTGCGTGAGTTGAAGAAAAAAGATGGGCAACCGGAATTTACCGAAAACGTATAATATAGAACATTTCTTTTCCTCTCTGTCTACTCTACACGATTTCGGGCTGTCTGTTCCTGTTTCCCTATTCGTTTATCAGCGCAACCTATCCCGCCTCCGCGAAAAAACGCGGGTTTTTTGCCATACAAAAAAGCGCGTCCTGAAGACGCGCTTTTTGATTTATTCATGCTTAGGCTTGGATATCCGTAAGATCGGAATACCTGCTTTCATATACGACTACAGCACTGTCGTTATCGAGCTTGGTAAGGATATAATCCTGTTTCTCGCTCGTGAAGTCTTCCAACGCGGAATCTTTCATCGTCTGGTAGAAGTAATATGAGAAAGTTCCTTCTTTCATTCTGTCTGCATATACGAAGCCGCTCTTTGCGGGATCGGAATCCGCATATACTTCGCCGCCCGTATATACGAACGATACATAGAGAATATGCCAACCGAAATCCGTTCCGACCACATAGTAAGCGCCGGCGCCGCCCATACCGTCTCCGAGATCGTTATTGAGGTTGATGGCCTGCTGCGCCGCATATTCGAATTCGGCCACATAATCGGTGGAATCTTCTTTTGCATTGATGGAATAACCGAGATAGGTATTCAGGCATCCCGTATCGGTGGAATACGCAAACATCAATTCATTGAAAGCGGAAAGAGCCTTGTACGAAACGCTCTCCTTCACCATCCATTCCGCCGCGCTGACGTCGGAAACGCCCGCCACTTTGCCGGTGTAATAAATGGTCTTGCTGTAATCGATCGTCCTTCCGTCGCTCTGCAGGAAATCCTGCGCCGTGTAATCGTAGAAGGTTTTGCCGGACAGCGGTTCATACTTACTGCCGCTTGCAGCCGGAGTATCGCCCCCTACAATGTAATTGATATACCCTTCCACTTCCGCGATGAAGGCATCGATCTTCAGCTCGTGCGGCGTCAGCGTATAGGTGCCGTCATTATTGGGAACCACGGTGCCGTTGTAAGGATATTTGCCCGCGTAGCGATCGATCCCCTCGTCCGAATTCACATAGCTGTCTTCAAAGAAGAGGTACGAACTCTTTTGCTGTTCGCCGTTCGGCTCGGTGTAGTAAGCCAAATTGGTTTCGGAAGCATCGAAGCTGTAATCTTCGCTGCCGTTGAACCAAGTCGAGCGCTGATCGCTGCCGGCGATATTTTCAAACAATTTATTGCGTGCAGCATAGTATTCTTTGGTATCGCTGCCGTAACGGCTTTGAAGCTCGTCCAATTCCATTTCCTGCTCGGCATCGAACGGGAGAAGAATATTGTAAACGAAGCCGTACGTTCTCTTTTCACGCGAATACACGACGAAGGAAGAATCGGAAACGCTGTCCATCGTGGTCGTAAAATCCGACTGCGAACTTACTTTCTGTTCGTTGACCAACAGATTGTACGCTGTCGTAAGATTATCGCTCTCCCAACGCTCGGTCATATCCAAAGCAATTGTGGCGCTGAATTTATTAATCACCTGCTGTTCGAGCTGATTTTTATACTCGATCGCAAAATAGGAAAGCTGCGTAATATCCGAAATGTCTTCGCCGCTTTCGATGAGGTAATTCCGATTCAAAGAAGAAAGGAAGCGGTTATACGCTCTTCTGCGGGTTACCGCGGTAGACCCGTCCACTTTCTGATACGTGCCGCATTCGCTGACGAGATTGTTGCCGGTATAAACGTCGTAATCGATCACTTTCTGTCCGTCGACTTCCGTGTTCGGATAATAGCTGGACGAAATTTCGTTCGCCCCGGTCGGCACCGTTCTCGATTCGTCCGAAGCTGAATCTTCGCTCTCCGCCGCAATGATCTCCTGTTCATACGTATCGATCGAATTGTTGATCGAAAGCATGACGCTATAGCGCGCATAATTGATTTCATCTTCGGTCAGGAAATATTCGTAACCCGCAATCGACGCCTGGTCTCCCGTTTTATCCGCAATCGCGGCGAGATATCCGCTGACGCTGATCTCTTTGCTCATGCGCACTTCATCCGTTCCGTTGACGGGCTCGCCGTAACCGTTTAAAGAATCGACATTGTCGCGGTCGACGGCGACGTACCCCTCGTTGAGGTAATACAGCGAAGCGAACTGCGCGATGATCTTGCGCTGCGTGAGCGCATCCATGAGCATCTCAAAGGTCTGCGCATACGTATAGCCGCCCGAAGTTACATAGCTGTATCCGTAATTCAGAAAATAGGTAACGAGATCGCGTTTATAAATTTCGTCAGTGGAAATGATCTGCGCGATCTGCTCGTCGGTAAGCGAAAGCGTTTTGCCGCTGAATGCGGTAAACGAAGTATCGAGCGATTCGCGGTCGTTCCCGATATTCACTTCCGCCACGACCTGCGCCATGTCTTTTTCGTTATCGGTGGTGATGAGGTCGCAGCCGGCGAACATGCCGAGCGCAAAGACCACCGCCAATACCGAACTGATAATGATTGTGAGTTTTTTCTTCATAGAATTGCTCCGAGTTCCTTTTTGCTGATGCAATATACTTACTTATTATATCGTATTTTTGCGAGAAATGCAATCGTATTTTTATGAAAAACGCGTTAAAATTATGGAAAAGCGCAAAGTTTTCAGGCAGCGTGAAAACTTTCGGCAAATTTTAAAAACTTCGTCATTTCCAACATTACTTTTTGGGCATCTCTTCCGCCCGAAAATTCGATCGCGGGAGCCTTTGACATTTCCAGCCGCGCCGAAGCGGCAAACCGATCGAGAGCCGCGGCGAGACGCGGGTCAGCAAGGCTGTTCAAAGACGGCAGCTCCATGCGCCCTCCTTTCGAACTGACCGCCAGCCTGCGGACGTTGAACTTTGCCGCATAGGATTTGAGTACGGCGATCACGAGCAGATTGAGCACTTCCGGCGGCATTTTGCCGTAATTTTCTTCCAAAGAAAGGCAGACCCGTTTGTAATCGGCGACCCCGCGGATCTCGGCGATCTGTTTATAGCAGTCCAGCCGCGAGGCGCTCGCCTCGATGTATTTTTCCGGAATGAACGCATCCGCTTTGATGTCCAGTTCCGCGACCGTCTGCTCTTCGCCCGTAAGCTCTTCCTTCAGCAGTTTCGCATACAGTTCGTACCCTACTTTATCCATATGCCCGTGCTGTTCCCGCCCCAAAACGCTGCCCGCGCCGCGGATTTCGAGGTCGCGCATGGCGATTTTAAATCCGGAACCGAGTTCGGTAAATTCCATGATCGCCTGCAGACGCTTTGCCGCCGTTTCCGTCATCACTTTTTCGGGTTTGAACGTAAAATAAGCGTGCGCGAGCACCGAACCGCGCCCGACGCGGCCGCGCAGCTGATACAGCTGCGAAATGCCGAGGCGGTCCGCATCGATCACGATCAGCGTATTCGCCCTGGGAAGATCGATGCCGTTCTCGATGATGGTCGTCGTAACGAGGATATTTGTCTCGCCGGCATAAAAGTTGAGGATCCCGTTTTCGAGCACGGTCTTATCCATGCGCCCGTGCGCAACGCATATTTTTCCCTCCGGCACGATCTGCTCGATCTTTGCCGCGAAACTGTATATGCTCTCCACCCGATTATATAAAATAAACACCTGCCCGCCGCGCGCGAGTTCCCGCACGCATGCGTCGCGGATGAGCGCTTCCGTTTCCTCCACGACATACGTCTGTACCGGCAGACGCGTGGACGGAGGCGTATCGATGGTGCTGATATCGCGGATACCTGAAAGAGACATGTGCAGCGTGCGGGGAATGGGAGTCGCCGTCATCGTAAGGCAGTCGATATCGCTCTTCATGTTTTTGATCTTTTCTTTGTGTTCGACGCCGAACCGCTGCTCTTCGTCGAGGATCAAAAGCCCCAGATCTTTAAAACGTACGTCCGAAGAGAGCAGCCGGTGGGTGCCGATAAGAAGATCCACCTTCCCCGCCGCGACTTTCGCCAAGATCTGATCCTGCTCCCGCGGCGTTTTGAAACGGTTGATGACTTCGACGTTTACGCCGAAATCGGCAAATCTCTTCAGGGCGGTTTCATAATGCTGGCGGCAGAGTATGGTATTCGGGCACATGAGCGCAGCCTGCTTTCCGTTCAGGATGCACAGATAGGCCGCCCGAAACGCCACTTCCGTTTTTCCGTAACCGACGTCTCCGCACAGGAGCCGGTCCATCACTTTTGAAGAACACATATCCGCCTTGATCTCTTCAACGGAAGAGAGCTGATCGGGCGTTTCTTCGTATTCGAACGCAGCCTCAAATTCCTCCATTTCCTCTTCGTGCGGCGCAAATTCGAATCCCCTCTTTTCCGCGCGTTCGGCATACAGTTTTTTCAGGTCGAACGCCATCGCTTTGAGAGAAGCTTTGACGCGCTGTTTTACCTTTTCGAATTCCGCGCCGCCGATTTTGGACAGCGACGGCGTCTCTTCCCCCATATAACGGGAAAGGATATCCATCTGTTCGACCGGCACGTACAGCACGTCTCCGCCGCGGTATTCGAGCGCGATGTATTCTTTGGTCCCGTCCGTCGTTTCGATTTTTTTCGTCCCGACGATGCGCCCCACGCCGTGCGTTTCATGAACGGCGTAGTCGCCTACTTCGGGAGAAGTGAACATATCGTTCCGCCGGCGCCGGATGCGCTTTTTCGTCGCCGCTTTCGTGTACAGATCGCCCGTGCCGATGACGGCGAGCTTCATATCGTGCAAGATAATGCCGTGTTCCAGTTCTTCGGCAAGTACGCAGATCCCTTTGAGCATCTCCAGCGACGGAGGGCAATCGGCGGCGGAAACATATTCGTCCGCCAAAAGCTCCCGAAGTTTTTGCGCCCGCGCGGCGGTACCGCAATAGACCATAACGCGGTAACCGTTCGAACGCCAGCTCTTTACGTCCGCGACAAAATTCATCAATCCGTTCAGATAGCGGCCCACCGGCGTAGCGTGCAGATTATAGATCTTCAAAGGTTCGAAAAAATATGTTTTGGAAGCGAACGTCTGCAGAGCCGCCGACCGTACCGACGAGAGATCGGCAAGGAATTTTTCCCGTTCTTCCAACTGCTGCCGGCTGAACGAAAACACTTCGCCGCCGCGGCGAAGGCTGAAATACCGCTCGTCGTGTTCCTTATAGAGCGCGTCGAGCTTGTCGTATATCAGCTTGCATTCGTCGAACAGAAAAAGCGCGTCCCCGAAAAAAGAGCGGAAACCCGTCGCGTTTTTCAACAGAGGGAAGAGAAACGAAGCGCCGCCGAACGCGACACCCTCCTCCAATTTGGCAGAGATATCGCCCGCAATGGCGCTCGCGCGCTCGTATGCGGCGGCGTCCTTAAACGCCGCCAGTTCGGAAAAAAGAGCGTCTTTAAGCACGTCGGTCTCTTCCGGTTCGATCATTACATCCGTAGCGGTGAGTATCTCCGCCTGCGAAACGAGAGGCAGACGTTCCCCCGTAATAAAATTATACGGTTTGAGTTTTTCGACCGTATCGCCGAAAAAATCCACGCGCAAGGGGTTCTCCGCATTGATCGGAAAAATATCCAAAATGTCGCCGCGGAGCGCGAACTGCCCCTTGTTTTCGACCGACGCCGTGCGCGTATATCCGAGTTTCACGAGCTTCGCGGGAAGAGAGGAAAAATCGATCTCCTCCCCCTCTTTCAGCCAAAGCGAGGAAAGACGGGCCGGGAACAGCTGCAGCAGGCTTTCGATGTCGCAGACGGTTACCGCGGCGCCCGAGCGGATTTCATGCAGGGCGTTCAGACGACGAAAAAGCGCGTCTTTGGAAACGGCATCCTTGTAGAGCAGAACTTCGTCTTTCGCGCAGAGAAGGGGCGGGCGCACACCCGAAAATCCCTCGATCTCCGCAGCCGCGCGCGCGGCCGTCTGCGCATCCGCGGCCACATATACCGCGCGGCAAGGCAGGCAGGAGGAGACGATCAGCGCCTTATGCGGCTGTGAAACGCCAAAAACCGCCGTCGGCGTGCCGAGGCGGAGATTTTCTTCGAGGTCGAGATATTCGCCCCCTAAATTGTGCGAATTAAAAAAGTTGCGGGGCATTGCAGCCTCCCGAAATTTACGCGGTCAGTTTTTATTGAACGCGCTCATTACATGTTCGATATCCTCGCCGCGGGCAAAACGGATCGCCGCATCGGCCGCGTCCGAACAGGCGGCGGCGAACAGAGGATAATCTTCCCGGCGGATCTCGGCCAAAACATAGTTGATGATGGGAATATTGACCTCCGGATCCTTGATTCCGATGCGGATGCGCGGAAATTCAGAACAGCCGATTTCGCCGATGATGCTGCGCATCCCGTTATGCGTACCCGCGCTGCCCGACGCGCGGATGCGCAGCTTTCCTTTCGGCAAGTCGAAATCGTCATAGATGACCAGCAAATTTTCAGGCGGAACTTTGTACTTTGCCATCAGCTGTTTGACCGCCCTGCCGCTGGCATTCATATACGTTACGGGGCGGGCTAAAATGACCTTCTCGCCGCCGAGAAACGCTTCCGCCACCGAGGCTTCGCATTCCTTTTTTTTGAATTTGACGCCAAGTTTATCCGCGGCTTCCCCTACGGCCAAAAAACCCATGTTGTGAAAGGTCGTTTCGTATTTCTTTTCGGGATTGCCCAACCCCACGATGAGAAACATAAGCGTAATACTCCTGTCCGACATGCCCGCCGGACCGCATCCAAATCTTTTGTCTGTACGCGCGAACGCCGCGTTTTATAAAAAACGCGGCAAAAATCTTGCATTCAAATGAATCTATATGAAGCGAAGTACCTTTCGGCCGAACCTCTCCGCCTTAGTCGCCGAATGCCACAGAGAGCAAGGCCGAACAAGATAGCGGCTCTTTGCCGATCGCGCGGCGAGATCTTTGAAGCCTCTTTCTGTTTGCGGCGAAAACGGTATCGCGTGCCGATTTCGCAGGATACCCGTGAAAATACAGGACAGCCTCAATATCGGCGACGCCGACATGTCCGCCGACCGCAAACACGAAGCTACGAACGATCAGTCGTAAATTTTCGACATCGGTTTGTCGAGGTATACGTTTTCGATGGCTGCGGCGAAAATGTCCGCGACCGAAATCACTTTGATTTTATCCAGCTTCTTTTCGGGAGGAAGATCGATGGTGTTGAGAACTGCGAGCTCTTTGATCGGCGCCTTTTCGAGGCGTTCGATGGCGGGGCCGCTGAATACGGCATGCGTACACCCCGCATACACTTCCTTCGCTCCGTGATCCATCAGAGCCTGCGCGCCTTGGCAGATCGTCCCGGCCGTATCGATCATATCGTCGACCATCAGGCACTTTTTGCCCTCGATATCGCCGATGATGTTCATGACCTCCATCACATTCGCCTTGGGACGGCGCTTGTCGATGATGGCCATTTGACAGTTGAGCTTCATCGCGACGTTTCTCGCGCGCGTTACCGAACCGATATCCGGCGAAACGACGACAAAATTTTCGTCTATGATTTTTTTATTCTTAAAATAATTATAAATGGTCGGACCGCCGAGCAGATGATCGAGCGGAATATTGAAAAATCCCTGTATCTGCGCTGCGTGCAAGTCCATTGTAAGGACTCGGTCCGCTCCGGCCGCAGTGATAAGATCGGCAACGAGTTTTGCGGTGATCGGGTCGCGCGAACGAGCCTTCCTATCCTGACGGGCATAACCGAAATACGGCATGACCGCCGTAATGCGCCCCGCGCTCGCGCGGCGGGCTGCATCGATGAGAATGAGGAGCTCCATTAAGTTGTCGTTGACGGGTGCCGAAGTCGACTGAATAATGAACAGGTCTCTGCCGCGGACCGTTTCGTCGATATGGACGGCCGTTTCTCCGTCCGAAAACCGACCGACTTCCACGCTGCCCAGTTCGGTGTTCAGCTTTTTCGCAATCGCTTCCGCCAAAGGGCGGTTGGAGTTGCCCGCAAAGAGCTTGATCTCGTTGCCGTGTGTTATCATGTGTACCTCCGAATAAGCTATACTTGCGCGGCCGACGCCGCGAATTTTTGCAATGTGCAGTACACCGGCTTTTTTATTCACTTTTTAAAGTTTAAAAGCCGGCAAAACTTTTTCGTTTTGCCTCCCCCGACCGCACCGAAACGTTTACCGTACGAATGCGGAGCATGCCCGCGCGCGGTTTGCCCCGCACACAGGATCGCATGTTTTATATTGTAAAGTTTTTGCGGCGAATAGTCAAATGTTTTGCATGCCTTTGGCAAGAAGAAAATTTATTCTTGTTTTTGCTCGGCTCCGCTCTTTACCCGTTCGCGCATGCTGCGGAAAAAACCGGACAAGAGGGCGGAACACTCCTCTTCGAGCACGCCTCCCTCCACTTCAACCGTGTGATTGAGCAGATTGCTTTGCGCCAATTCGGCCGTGAGCGAACGCCCCTTCTGTTCATACGCGCCGAAATAAATTTTACGGATGCGGGCATTGAGCGCCGCGCCCATGCACATGGGACAGGGTTCGAGCGTTACATACAGATCGCAGTCGTTCAGGCGCCAGCTTTTCAGTTTTTTGCAGGCGCGGTCTATGGCGTACATTTCGGCATGCGAACTCGCCATCTGCGTCTGTGTGCGGCGGTTGTACCCCGAAGCAATGACTCTCCCCTCGAACACGATCACCGCGCCCACGGGGACTTCGCCCTGCGCCGACCCTTTCGCCGCACGGCGAAGAGCGGCGCGCATAAACTTTTCTTTATCATTCATAGGCCAAAAGCTCCAACAGCAATGAAGGAAGTCTCACATTTTTTTCGGCGATCTGCGGCAGTTCGCCATCCTGCAGCGGATGCGCCGCCGCATCGCGCCCGACTTCGACCGTAAAGGACGGGATCCCGAGTTCACGAATACACCAATCTTTATATCCCCCGCAGCTTCCTTCCGTAAATCCGGCGGCGTATCCCGTCTCTTCCGCTAAGGCGAAAGCAAGGGCGCGATCCCTTTCGAGACGATTTCCTCTCTGCCCGTAATACCAATAAATCTCCTCTCCTTTCGTATGGAAACTGAGCGTCGCCGACGGCAGGATCTGCCGCGTAAAATCGCGCAGAGCGCACGTTTCCGGCTCGGAAAACGGCGAAGGCCCGATATAATTTTCGGGCGAGGGAATGCGCACGTTCGAAATGCCCCTTCCCCAATCCGCAGGGAAATTCACGTTCAGATCGACGGCGTTTGCGTTCGCCTTCCAAAGGGAAAAGTCTTTGCCGCCGTTGACGCGGCGCAAAAACGCAGCGCGGCACGGCGGAACGGTGCGCAGAAACGCTTCGCCGCGGATCGAAAGAGCCGCGCCGTCCGGATTTATCAGGGGCAGAAACCATGCGCCGCCGGCGAGAACGCCGCGTTCGAGCTGCTCGAGAGCCAAAAGAGCCGTGATCCATTCGCGAGCATGGATCGCGCATTGCACGATGATTTGAGGCCCTTTATGCTCCCCCGCGAACATTGCGACGAGGGGCTGCCCGCACACGCTTTTGCCGACGATCTGCTTTTCACCGGCATAACTTTCGTAAAAACGATATACCTTTTCCACTGCATCCATATTCTATTATATGGCAGATGAGAAAAGGAAGCGAATATTTTCTGCAAGCAATAAAACCCATCCGCGTCCGAAGAAGATAATTTTGCAGAGCCGCCCGCCGTAATTTTCGCAGACGGTTATTTATGGTACTCGCTGCCCGCATTGATCATGAACGCGCGGTAGATCTGTTCGCATAAAATGACGCGCATCAATTGGTGCGGAAAGGTCATATCCGAAAAAGACAACAGGAGATCGCAGGCCGCCTTGACTTTTGCATCCAGGCCGCAGGAGGAGCCGATGACAAAAGTGATTTCCTTCCCTGCGTCGCAGAGCGCTTTCACGGCGGCCGCAAACGCTTCGCTGGAATATTTTTTTCCTTCGACAGCGAGCGCGATGCGAAAACCGCGCAGTTCTTTTAAAATGCTCTCCGCCTCGTCGGCAGGCGTACGCTTTTCGGGCAGCTCGCGCACGCAAACATCGGCGAAGCGGGAGAGCCGCTTACAATACTCGGCAACCGCGTCGGCATAAAATTTTTCTTTGAGTTTGCCCACGCAAACAACGGTAATTTTATGCATGGCCTACCCCGCGATCCCGTTGACGAGCGCGACCAGCCAAACGACGGCGCTGAGGATCACCCCCGGCAGAGCAGGAAGGAAAAACGGCCTGATCTCCCCTTCCTTTTTGCGGTTCGTCTTTTTGTCCAAAAAAATCAAATACACGAGCGAAGCGACCAGACATACGCCCGATATCACATAAATCACGATCTGCGCCCCGCCGGAAAGCCCGTTCAAAAAGCCGAACCGTTCGTTGAAAACGATGATCGCGTTGTTCAAAAAGTGCATGAGCACCGCCGGCAGAACGGAATCCGCACGGATGGCAATGAGCGTAAAAGCACATCCGCAGATAAACTGATAAATCGTCTGCGCGGGATTTTGGTGAAAAATCGAAAAGAGCAATCCGCCCAACAGGCATGCGGCGACCGTTCCGATATCTTTGATGCCGTCCAAAATAATGCCGCGGAACAGCGTCTCTTCACAAAAGGCGGGAAGAACGGCGACTACGACGAGCACGCCGACGATCCCGCCCCCCGATACGGAAGGGAGAGACGACGCGGGCAGTTCGTACCCGATAAGAGACAGCAATTCCACGAACCGGTTATTCACCCAATTCAAGCTGAACAGCAGGCCGAACGCAAGCGGAAGCGCAATCAGCCAATACTTCCAATGCGGGAGGCGGTACCCGAACTGCCGTGGTTTTTCCCCGTAAATTTTGATAAATACGAGAATAAGCGCGACATACACGATCTGATACAGCAGGTAGCTCATGTATTTATAAGCGTCCGTTGCGGCAAGATCGTCGACGGGGCGTTCGAGAACGGCGGACAAAATCGCGACCGTTACCGAAAAAGCCAGGCTGATGAGCAGCATCCCGATGATCGCCCCCGAATACACGAGGCCGCTGACCGCTTTGCGCGGCTGTGCGAACAATCCGCGGCGATTATTTCCTCCGGAAGGAGACGGCCGAACGGTTCCCCGCTCGGCATTGTTTTCGTTTCGTTGTTCCATGCATTCAATTATATCGGAAAAATGCGTTTAAGTAAATAAAAAATCTTTCCCTTTTGCAAATTTTTTGTTATAATAAAAAGGATTTTTAGTATACTTCTCAACTATGCCGACGCTGTGGCCGGCACCGTCGCTTCACCCGCTGACGAAACTCAGGAGGAATCCCGTATGCGAATCATACCGTCAAAGACGATCGAAAACACCGTTTATGAATTAGCCAAAAAAGCTTGCCTGCACCTCACGCCCGCCTGTGTACAGGCCCTGCGCACGGCGGCCGAAAAAGAGCAGCCCGGCGGTGCGGCGGCGTTTGCGCTTGAAACGCTTTTGAAAAACGCCGAAACCGCTGCGGCCGAAAATATGGCCGTATGCCAGGATACCGGCTATGCGGTGATTTTGGCCGAAATCGGACAGGATGCGCACATCGAAGGCGGATTGTTTGCGGATGCCGTGAACAGCGGGGTGCGCAGAGCTTATGAAGATTTTTGTTTTCGCAAAAGTATATGCGATCCGCTGACGCGCGTCAATACGGCGGACAATACGCCCGCGGCGATCCATACGGAACTCGTTGCCGGAGACAAAATCGAACTGACCTTTTTACCGAAAGGATTCGGCAGCGAAAACATGTCTCGCCTGTATATGCTGACTCCGGCGAACGGAACAAACGGCATTATCGATGCGATCGTCGAAACGGTCCGCATCGCAGGAAGCAAACCCTGCCCTCCCGTATACGTCGGCGTAGGGATCGGGGGGACATTCGACGGATGTGCCCTGCTTGCAAAAAAGGCTCTGACGCGCGAGCCCGCTTCACACAATCCGCGCGCCGACGTTGCGGCGATCGAAGAGAAAGCGCTCGAAAGGATCAACGCCCTGCGCATCGGACCGCAGGGGTTCGGAGGCGCAACGACCGCTCTCGGCGTTTCCTGTGAAATTGCCCCCACGCACATCGCAGGGCTGCCCGTAGCCGTAAATATCCAGTGCCATTGCATACGGTGCGAAAAGGCTACAATCTGATAAAAAACGCGCATTTATGCCAGACATAATACTCGATTTTTGAGGTTTTAACGTGAATACCGAGAAAAAAGCGACGCTTTGTGAAGAAAAGTTTCCTGATCCGAACGACATATTTCCGAACGAGTTTAAGACCACCTGTTTCATAAAAAACGTGGTAAAGGCGCCGAATGTCTCGATCGGAGATTACACCTATTACGACGACGAAGCGGCTCCGACCGAGTTCGAGAAGAACAACATATTGTTCAACTACCCTGCATTCGGCGATAAGCTGATCATCGGAAAATTCTGCCAGATTGCAAGCGGCACGCAATTTATCATGGGCGCCGCAAACCACCGCTTATGCAGCACGAGCACTTATCCTTTCAACATCATCGGAGGAGCATGGGCAAAAATCGCCCCCGCCCACCTTTCGCAGCTTCCGTACAAGGGAGACACAGTGATCGGCAACGACGTATGGTTCGGCAGAAACTGCGTCGTAATGCCGGGCGTTCACATAGGAGACGGAGCCATCGTGGCGGCGCATTCGGTGGTAACAAAAAATGTAGAACCGTATTGCGTTGTCGGAGGGAATCCCGCGCGCTTTATCAAAAAAAGATTCGACGATGAATTGATCGAATTGCTTTTACGGTTGCGCTGGTGGGATTTCGCCCCGGAAAAATTGGCGGAAATTTTGCCCCTGCTGTGCGATTGCGATTTGGAAAAGGTTAAAACAAAAATCAAACTTCTGCTCGGAGATGCGACCGAGTAAAAAATACGATCGGCAACCCCGACGCGGACAAAGACGGAGATTTTTCAATGAAAAAAATCAAACTGCCCCTCACGGAAGAGGCAATAAGCGATTTAAAGGCCGGCGAAAGCGTTTTGCTTTCAGGCACGATTTTAACCGGGCGCGACTGCGCACATAAGCGGATCTGCGAGTTTTTGGACAACGGGACCGAACTGCCTTTCAGCCTGCGAGGCGAGACCATTTATTACGCAGGCCCCTGCCCCGCCCCCGCCGGCAAGGCTTGCGGAAGCTGCGGCCCTACGACGAGCGCACGCATGGATGCGTTTGCGCCCCGCCTTTTGGAATTGGGGCTGAAAGGGATGATCGGCAAGGGAGAGCGCAGTGAAGCCGTATGCAACTCTATCGTCAAAAATCATGCAGTGTATTTTGCCGCGATCGGAGGCGCGGGCGCTCTATACGGCAACGCGATCAAAAAGAGCGAACTTGTCGCCTTCCCAGACCTTTTAAGCGAGGCCGTGTATCGTTTTGAAATCGAAGATTTCCCCTGTATTGTGGCGATAGACTGCCGCGGAAACAATATCTATAAACAATAATTTTTATCGGTCAACGAAAATATCGCTTTTCGGGAGGAAATTATATGGAACTGGCAGAATGCATCGCCGCGCGTAAATCTGTGCGGGAATTCAAACGGAAACCCGTAGAGAAAGAAAAATTGCAGCAAATCGTTCGGGCCGCTCTGTTTGCACCGACGGGAATGCACCTGTACGAAAGCCTGCATTTAAGCGTACTCGCGTCGCACGAAGCAGTAGACCGATTTTCTGCACTGGTACGCGAACAGACCGGCGACGCGCAGGCCGATCCCGCACACGGCGCCGGCGCGCTTATTATCGTATCCGGAAAGCGGCCCGAATTGCCCGTGGAATACGCCAATGCCGCTTGCATGATCGAAAACATGCTGCTCGCGGCGACCGATCTGAAACTCGGCAGCCTGTACGTACACGGAGCGATCAACTCTATGCGCGGCAGCGAGCAGGAAACGGCATTCCGCGCGCTCTTGAATTTGCCCGCGGAGTTTACCCCGCTCGGCAGCGTGGCCATAGGTTACTGTACCGACGATTTTCGGCCGCGCAAAGAGCCGAAAAATGCGGAAACCGGGATAAATTTCATATATTGACGGGCGATCATGAACGAGGAAAAAGAATATTTGATCCGCCGCTTCAACGAACTGCACATTGCAGGCATGCCGAAGGTAACGCATCTGCATGAACTCAAAGGCGACTATATCAATTTAACTTACCGCCTGCCGAGCGGACAGAAGATCAAGCTTTGGAAGGACGAGAAAACGTATCTCGCGGCGGAGCTTTGTAAAGACGGAAGCGAACGATGTTTCGGGCTTACCGCGGGCGACGGATATCTGCTCGTCTGCGAATACGGCGCGAACGGTTCGGACGCGGAAATCATTGTCTTTCAAAAGATTTAAAGCGCAGACCGCACAGCGCCGAACAAATTTGGGAGAGCCGCACGCCCATGCAAGCGTGAACGTCGTACTCTTGAGCAAAAGAGACTATATCGCACTTTTATGCCCCTGCACCCATGCAGGGGCTTTTGTGTTTGGCCCTCCCTAAAAATCCTCACGCGGACATCATAGGTTTACTGATTTTTTATCTGTCGATATTTTTCTGCCAAACCGCAATTGAAAAAGGAAGGGCCCAGATGAGTCCTTCCTTTTTTGTTCGGCCATTCGGCGACGCCGGCCGAAGACGGCTATTTTTGCATGATCCCCGTTTTACGGGTGCGGCCGCCCCTTCGGAGGTTCGGGCAGCGTATCGTCGGGCATCCCTTTGCGGCGACGCGTTTCGGCGACCGTCTTTTCAAATCCCCTTCCCTGCGGACGATAAAAGATCTCGTCTTTCAGAGAATCGGGCAGATACTGCTGTTTTACCCAGCCTCCGTAATTGTGCGGATACTTATAATTCCTGCTCTGCGCCTTTGTTTCGGCGCTCCCGAACGAATTATCTTTCAAATACGGCGGGATATCGTCGTCGCGGACTTCCCGTGCAGCGCGTTTTGCCGCGTCCATCGCCAAAATGACGGAGTTGGATTTTTCCGCTTCGCACACATAAATAATGGCGTTGCTGAGCGGGATCAGCCCTTCGGGCGCACCCAGCTTTTCAAACGTCGTCAGCGCAGACGTTGCCACGACGAGCGCGTTCGGATCTGCCATGCCCACATCCTCGCTGGAATGCACGACGAGACGGCGCAAAATAATCATCGGGTCGCATCCGCCCTCGATGAGCCGAAAAGCGTAGTACAGCGCGGCATTCGAATCGCTTCCGCGCAGACTTTTGCAGAACGCCGAAAGCATGTCGTAATAAGTATCTTCGTTATAAGAAAGCGCCTTTCTCTGAATGGACTGTTCCGCATCCGAAAGCGCAACGTGCAGGGATCCGTCGGAAGCGGGAGGCGTGGTGAGCACCGCAAGCTCGAGGGCATTGTATGCGGTGCGCAGATCGCCCGCCGCACAGCGCGCGATATGCGCGACAGCATCTTCATCGACCTTCGCGTGATAATCCCGCAGCCCTTTCCGCGAATCGAGCGCACGGCGAAGCGCCCCTTCAATATCTGCATCCGACAGTCTTTTGAACTCAAACACGCGGCAGCGAGACACGATCGCCGGCGTCATGGACGCATACGGATTTTCCGTTGTGGAGCCGATGAAAAGGATCGTTCCCTGTTCGATAGCCGGAAGAAGAGAATCGGATTGCGTCTTGTTAAAGCGATGGCATTCATCCAAAAGCAGATACGTCTTCTTCCCGTACATTTTCAGCGCGTTCCGCGCCTCCTCCACCGCTTTTTTTACGTCGGCAACGCCGCTCTGAACCGCGTTCAATTTGATAAAATTTCCGTGCGTCGTGGACGCTATGATGTGAGCCAGAGTTGTTTTGCCGCAGCCCGGCGGCCCCCAAAAAATACAGCTGCCCAACCGATCGAGCTTAATGGCCCGCCGCAAGAGGCTGCCCTCCGCCACGATATGCTGCTGCCCGACAAATTCATCGAGGTTATTGGGACGCATCTTATCCGCAAGAGGTTTCGCGTCGTACTCGTTATTGTTTAAATCAAATAAATCCATAGCTTCGAAAAAATTGCCGCCCGTTCGCCGCTGCGGCAACACCTGCATTCAAATCTTGAGAGCGGCGGTCTCCCCGAAATATTTTTTTAATATCCTTTCCGCATCTTCCGCGACTTCGCCGATCGGACGCACGGGCGAGGGCGGAACGGAATACGGAGCGATATTCTTTTCAAACCAGGCCACGTCGCGCCATGCCCCGCCTTTAAACCCCGTATTGCGGTAAACGCCGATGCGGCGGAAAGCGAGCGATTCGTGCAGCCGTTCGCTCCTCTCGTTGGGAAGCGTAACGCCCGCGTATACCGTTCTGATGCCCTGTAAAGCGCAGATTTCGATGAGCGCCGAATATAATTTGCCTCCGATGCCGAGCGAAAGGAACGCCCCGTCCAAATAAACGGAGAGTTCGGCGTTCCAGCCGTAAGCGGCGCGCGCCATATGCCTGTGCGCGTATGCGTAACCGACGATCTTCCCCTCCTCTTCCAGCACGAGATAGGGATAAAAAGCCGAAATCTCTTTTATGCGGCCACGGAACCCATCGGCGGACGGCAGAACCGTTTCGAAAGTTACAGGCGTATCTATATACTGTGCATAGATCGCAAGCAAATCCTCCGCATCCCCGGCCGCGGCAAAGCGTGCCGTCATTTTAAGCCTCCTCTTTGAGGAGAGCTTTGATCGTATCGGCGTTTTCCCTGCCGAGTTTATAGCCCGCATCATATGCGGACGAATGGTATTTTACCGTATACTGGCTCACGCCGGGCATATCCGGCTCCAGCCATAAATCGGCAATTCGCCTCGTCTTCCTGCGTTCGTCCGCCGTGCGCGCAGAATCCATGATATCGTATACGCGCGTAATGAGCGAAATCATATTCGAAGGTTTATCCGACGGCAGACAGGGCCCGAGGACATCGACCGCCACAACGACGTCCGCACCCATCTTTTTGACCTGGCGAACGGGAACGCGGCACAGCACGCCGCCGTCGACGAGCAGCATTCCGTCTTTTTCGACGGGGCGGAATACCGTCGGCATGGAGCTGGAAGCCAAAATCGCATCGGTAACGCTTCCCTCAGAAAACACCTGCAAGGTCCCCGATCGAATATCCACCGCGACGCAGCAGAAAGGGATCTTTAAATCGGAAAACCGGCAGTCCTCCAGAAAGGAAGACAGGAGGCGGCGCGTTTTCGTCCATTTCATGAGTCCCAATTTGCTGAGCGGAAGTATCCCGATATCGACGATATCGTTTGCCTTCAGCTTTTGGATGATCTCCTTCATATCGTCCGCTTTCATGCCTTTAGCGCAGCATGCCCCGACAATACTGCCCATCGAAGAACCGGAAATATAGTCCGGGCGAATGCCATTTTCTTCCAGCGCTTTCAAAAATCCGATGTGTGCGACGCCCCGCGCGCCGCCTGCACCCAATGCCAAGCCCAATGTTTTTCTCATATTTGCGTTGCTCCGTTCATATTTTTATTTTATGATACGCTCTGCCTTCCGAAACAAAACGATCGGGAGAGTCCTGCTTTCCGCAGGCGCCCTCGCGATCCTTATTTTCGTGATCCTTTTTCCGAAAGAATGCTCCAAAGCCTGCAGCGAAGGAATCTTGCTGTGGGCGGCCGCCGTGCTGCCTTCGCTTTTTCCCTTCTTTATCCTGACTTCCGTACTTACGGGCTTGGGCGGAGCACAAAAACTCGCAGACAAAGTATCGCCGCTGACGCGGCGGTTTAAACTGCCCTCCGCAGCGTCCTATTGTTTTTTGCTGAGCGCCCTGTCCGGGTACCCCGTGGGCAGCCGCATGATCGCCGACTTGGCGGAAAACGGCGCCATCGACTCAAAGCAAGCGGCCAGGCTGAGCGCACTGTGCTCCACTTCCGGCCCCATGTTCCTCATCGGCAGCGTCGGCGGCGCGATGTACGGAAACGTCCGTATGGGAGCGATCCTTCTCGCCTCCCATTTGATCTCCGTACTGTTGGTATGCCTGTGTTTTCTGCCGTTCGTCAAGCCTCTTCCCGAACGGCGCTCTCCAACGGTTCGGCATAACGCCGATAACATTCTGCAAAACAGCGTACAGGGAGCCGTCGTCTCCATTTTATGCGTCGGCGGTTTTATCGCATTCTTTTACGTATTGACGCAAATTCTGCGTTCGGTCGGCGCGCTTACGCCGATCATATATTTATTTTCCTTCCTGCTCGCGCCGTTCGGCGCGGAGAATGCCGCCGAAGGCCTCGTTTACGGACTGCTCGAAGCGACGCACGGGTGCGCGACGCTAGCCGCCTCCGGAGCAACTCTTTCACTGCCGCTGTGCGCCTTTACCGTTACCTTCGGCGGAATTTGCATCGTAACGCAGCAATTGGGATATTTGAAAAAGGCGGGCGTAAAAGCCGCGCCGTTTATCGGAATAAAATTGCTGCAGGGCATAGCCGCTTTCTTCGTCTGTTGGCTGCTGATCAGCCCGTAAAACCTGTAAATACTGCTATTATGTCTCGCATAGTACTGCCGTAAAGCCTCAATAACAGCCTAGAAGCTTGAAATTTTTACTGTATTCGGATAGCCTGTTGAGGGCAAAGCAAACATTTTTTTCCGCAACGTTTCCGTCGAATTCAATAAAAAAGCAATACTCGCCCGGCGAATTTTTGATCGGGCGCGATTCGATTTTCGTCATGTTGAGATCGTAAACGGAGAGAATCTGCAACATTTTTAAAAGGGAACCGGGCTCGTGCGGACAAGTTGCCGCAAAATAAACGCGGCGGCTCTGCACAGGAAGCTTGTCCTTTCCCGCCACGACCAACAGAAAATGCGTAAAATTCTTCGGCTCATCGGCAATATTGCCGCCGATGAAAGCATACCCTTCCGCGCGGACATGCGAACCGACGATACCGGCATCGCCCGTTTCCCGCAGGCAGGAAAGGCTTTGCATCGTCGATTGCGTATGAACGAGCTGCGCGCTCGGCAGTTTTTCGCTTAAAAATTTTCCGCACTGCAAAATAGCCTGCTCGTGCGAATATACTCTCTTAATATCCGAAAGGGCAACGCCTTCGCGCGCGATCAGCCGATGTTCGATTTTCAGCACATACTCGCGTACGGCGACCAGATCGGGAAACGTATACAATAAATCGAGATTCTGCGTTACCGCCCCTTGCAGGGTATTTTCGATGGGAAGAACCGCATACTGCACTTCTCCCCGCAACAGCGCGGTAACGACCGCCGGAAACCCGTTGCAGGGCACCCCCTGCATTCCCGGACAAAGTTCCTGCGCCGCGAGGGAGGAATAGCTCCCCTCCGGGCCGAGATAGGCAACTTTACAATCGCTGACTTCATTATGGCCGCACGAAACCGAAGTTTTCATATTGCTTATTTTCCTTTTAAATCTTTTCGGCGATATCGAAAATCAATCGCTCGGTATCCGCCCAGCCGAGGCAGGGGTCGGTGATCGACTTGCCGTATACGATATCTTCCTTCTGGCAGCCCTCTTCGATGAAGCTCTCGATCATGAATCCTTTGACATATTTTTTGAAATCTTTGTCATACAGTCTGTTGTTGAGCACCTCTTCGACGATACGGATCTGCTGTTTATATTGTTTGCCCGAATTGGAATGATTCGTATCGATGATGATGGCAGGATTTTTCAGGCCCGTTTTCGAATACCCTTCGATCACATTCATGACCGTCTCGTAATGAAAATTGGGGATATCGTTGCCGTACCCGTCGACGGCGCCGCGCAAAACCGCATGCGCGAGTTCGTTCCCCGTCGTGCGTACCTGATAATTCTGATATTTGAATACCTGCCCGCCGCTCTGCGCCGCATAGATGGAGTTGAGAAGAACGGGAACAGACCCGCTCATCGGATTCTTGATGCCGACGGGGAGGTCTATGCCGCTCGCCACAAGGCGGTGCATCTGATTTTCGCTGGAGCGGGCACCGACGGCAACGTACGTCAAAAGGTCTTCCATATAAGCATAGTTCTCGGGATAAAGCATCTCGTCCGCGGCCGATAAACCGCTCACGCCGATCGCGTCGATATGCAAGCGGCGAATTGTGAGTATCCCCTTTAAAATATCTTCACGGCTTTTCGGGTCGGGCTGGGTGAACATCCCCTTATAACCGACCCCCTTGGTGCGGGGCTTATTCGTGTAGATGCGCGGAATCAAGACGATTTTATCTTTGACTTTTTCGTTCAGCTTTCCGAGCCTCTCCACATAATCGACCACCGGCTTGCTTTCATGCGCCGAACACGGCCCGACGATCAGCAATAATTTATCCGTTTCGCCGCGGATCACTTCGGAGGCGAGCCGGTCGCGCTCCGCCTTGATTTTTTTCAAACTTTCGGGAAGCGGAAGCTGCTGCAATATTTCTTCCGCCGCGGGAATCAATTCTTCGCGTTTAAACATTCGTGTCTGCCTCTTTTAAGTATTCCCTCAAATCCCCCCGAATCTCTTCCGGTACATATTTATCCACATTTTTATTAAAGCGCAGAGCATCCTTTACCAACCCCGAACTGATGTGCAGAAACTCCTGCCTCGTCGGAAAAAACAGCGTGATCATATCCTGCAGCATATCGACATTGATGTAATTGAGCTGCGCCTCGTAATCGTAATCGGTACCGTTGCGGATACCGCGGACATAAAACCGTACGCCCTCGCGGCGCAGCAAATCGACCGTGAGCCCGTCATACGACAGGACCCGCACGTTCGGATAGCGCGCGAACACTTTTTCGAGCATGGCCTTCCTCTGCTCTACGCGGAACAGCGGCTTTTTGTTCGGATTGATGAGTATCGCCACGATCACTTCGTCGAACAGCTCCAAACACTTCATGACGATATCCTTATGCCCCAAAGTGGGCGGATCGAACGTACCGGCAAATACACACTTTTTCTTCATCTATATTACTCCTCCGCGTTTCCGCTCTTTTCGCAAACAGCCGCCCGCACCGGCATTCCGTGCCTCAATCGGGCGAAAAAAACGTCAAATAGGTTATACCGTATTTTCTTTCGTCGTACTGAACGAGAGAAGGGATATTTCCGTCGAACGGTTTATCCGATTCCAAGACGGCGACACCGCCGGTATTGAGCAAATTCCGCGCCGCTATGATCTGCAATGCTTCCTGTCCGAAGCCGCTCTTATAAGGCGGATCGATAAAAATGACATCGAACGTGATATCAATGCCGTTTAGCAGAGTTCTGAAATCCTGGTTGTAAACGGGCGCATCCGAACGGAGAAGCGCGAGATTTTTTTTCAGAACTTCCAAACTGTCTTTTGAAACATCGTTGAAAACCACGAGGTCTGCCCCGCGCGAAATAGCTTCCAGTCCGACGCTCCCGCTTCCGCAAAAGAGGTCGAGCATATTTGCTCCGTTGATCTCCGGCGCGAGAATATTGAACAGCGACTCTTTGACACGGTCGGACGTGGGGCGGATGTCTTTTCCTTTAAACGCAGCCAGGCTGCGCCCCCTGTGTTTGCCTCCGATAATCCTCACCGTTTTTTCGCCCCTTTTCCGTTTTGCCTGCGCTCCGCTTCGCTCTCGGCGCTTCCCTGCGCGGCAGTTTTCCTCTTGATCCCCTCTTGAACGTCTTCCGTCTGGCGGGCAAGAATATACTGGCGAAGTTTCTCCTTGGAGCCGCCCATGATATAGGCGACCGTCGAAATGACGACAAATACTCCGAGCAGAATAAATCCCCACCACAGAGAAGATGCTCCCGCGACCGCAGCCCCTTCCGCCAAGCCGTGCGCATCCGCAGATATCTGATAGACGGCATACACGGGTTGGTACGCCCATCCCGCAGCGATCATCAGCGTCGCGCGCGCGCCGCCCGATCCGGTAAGGGCTCCGACAATAATCAATATGGCGGGGATAACGCTTGCAATCAAAGCGATCACCGCGCCCTTATACGGGCGGTATTCTTTGCAAGGGCGGTACACCCCGTCCCCGTTTGAAAGGCCCGTAGGTTTATTCTCCCGTTTCAATTGGCCCACGACTTTCATTTTATAGGCGTTTTCGCCCATGGAACGGAGCAGAATAAACGTCAGGACACAGTCCAAAACAAACAGCACCGCAATCAAAATGGTGCGCAATTCCGTATTTGAAATCATGATGCACGCGAGCATCGTCATGCCGAACATCATTTTCAGAAAAAACGGCGTGGCGGCACGGCGGACATATTCCACGATCCCCCAGCCGATATTAGAAAAAAATTTTTGCATTTTACCTCCGTTCGTTGCGGTAAAGGATGCGTTTATCCGTTACCAAAATATCGGCAGGGACGTCGCACTCTTCCGCAGGTATGTGATCGATCAATTGAAAATCGTAGCATATACCGATTTTCAAAGTATTACGGCAACACAGATATCGGTCATAAAAACCGCCCCCGTATCCCAGGCGAAACAGCCGCTTGTCCGCCGCGAGCATCGGAAGGACCGTTATTTCCGGAATTTCTTCCGCGCGCTCGCCGATCGGTTCGCGAACGCCGAAAGGTCCGGGAGAAAAGGCTTGTCCCACATATTCGACGGGGTACATCTCCGTTCCGTTCACGCGCGGATAAAATATGCGCCTGCCTCGCCGGATCAATTCGTCCGCAATGCGCGAAGTATCCGCCTCGCTTGCGAAAGACGCATACAGAAACACGCTTCCTCCGTTTGAAAATTCCGGAACGGAAAAGAGATTTTTACATATTTCCCCGTCGCGCAGGGATCTGTCCTTCGCTGCGTTGCGCCGCTCTTTCATTTCGCGGCGCAGCGCGCCTTTATTCTCCGACATATTCTTTGACCGCCCTTGCGCCGATATGTACGAGCACTTCATACGAGATCGTGCCGTGCCGTGCCGCATACGCATCCGCATCCGAAAACACGCAAACCTCGCGATACTTTTTTATTTCCCGCTCCGCTACATATGCATCCATGCACAGCGCGTTCTTTCCCCTCTCGCCTTCGCGGAACAATCCGTCCGCATACCCCGCGCGCACAACGCTGAGCCTCTGCGAACGCGGCGCATATGCACCGTAACCCGCGCCGCCGCCACGATACGGGCGTCCGCCCGCCACAGTCGCATACACTTTCAGCGCAGGGCGCACTTCGCATTGCCGGCGCGAAAATCCCGCCGGGAGATAGCCGTACAAACCGATGCCGACGCGGATCATATCCATGCAATACTGCGGGGAGGCCAGCACCCCGCCCGTAGCGGCGATATGTTTGACCAGCGGCCCGAAAGCACGCTCCGCTTCCGCACAGAATTTTCGAAACAGCCGAAACTGAATACTGCAGGTATTTTCGTCTTCCGGGCGATAAAAATGCGAATAGATCCCCTCGACCGCCACGCAGCCGGAAAGACGGGCGCACAAAAAACCGGAAAGAGCGTGCAGATCAAACCCGTAACGGTTCATGCCCGTATTCGCCTTTAAATGGCAGCGCACGCAGAGGCCGAACCGCTCGGACGAGCGAACGGCTAAAGCATAATCTTCCGCATCCGCCACGGTCAGGATCAAATCGTATCGGGCGGCTCTGAGCACCTCCGCCTCGTTCAGCGGCGGCGTAAGAACAAGAATATCCTTATCAATCCCTGCCGCGCGCAGCCGAGCGCCCTCTTCGACGAGCGCAACGGCAAACATATCCGCATCCTTTGAAAGCGCGAGAGCGACCATCGCCGCGCCATGACCGTATGCATCCGCTTTTACCACCGCACACAATTTGCTTTCCGGAGCTTTTGCCCGCAACGCCGCCGCATTCCTGCGAATAGAATCCAAACGGATGACCGCCCTCGTTTGCTGCATACCTTATCTCCCATAAAACCAAAGTCCGGTATACAGTATATGCTTCGGCAGCAGAAAAAGAAACTGCGCGTATGTATTCAAAATTATAGCACAAAGCCGCCGTTTTAGCAATTATTATTTATTCTTTCTCATAAAAAATCTGCCATGCTCTGACCGCCGCGCCTGTTTTGCCGAAAAAAGGCGCCTCGGATAAACCAATTTCGCACAGATACGTCTTTTTGTAGAAAGAGCCGCATATTTTTATCGGAACTTCTTGCTTTTTTTATATGTATATGATATAATATTTTTAAAGTACGGACGGAACAGACGGCCGCCCGCGCAAAAAAGTTTAGGAGAAAAAAAATGAAGAAGACTATTCGCGGAAAGGTGTATGACACCGAAGAAATGGCACTTGTCAAAAAGGTAACGCACGGCAATTTCGGCGATCCCGCCGGCTATGAAGAGAGCCTGTATGTCGCTGAAAACGGAACTTACTTTTTGTATGTGAACGGGGGCGAACAATCTCCCTATCCCGAAGAAAAACTTACCTCCCTGACCAAAGCGAAATTGGAGGCTTGGGAAAAGGCGAACGCGTAAATAGTTATTCGAATTTGCGAGCCGTTCTGAACAGGGTTGCTGTCTGTATTTTTCTCCTTTGTTTTCTCCTTTTAAAACGGCGCTATCGCATCGGCGGATATCGCTTCTGCCGCGGCCGGCCGAACCGGCCATCCGAATCAAACGCACTGCCCCGCACCGATCATCGGCGCGGGGTTTGCTTTCTTAATCAAACCGCCGCCATACACTTTCGCGGCTGTTCCAAAAATACAGGCAAATATTTTTGCAATTATCCCAACAAATCCGATTTTTGAATTGTTATATATTGACGGAAGAATATGAAAGACGCAAAACTCGAACGAAAAATCGGCGAACTGCGGGCAGGAAACGGCAAAGCGTTCGATTATATTTACGAGCGGACCAATCGTTCGGTCTACTTCGCCATACTGTATATCGTACGCGACAAGATGTATGCAGAAGACATTTTGCAGGAGACATACGTAAAAGCCGTGCGCGCGCTCGACCGTTACGAAGCAGGGACGAATTTTACCGCTTGGCTCAGCCGCATCGGAAAAAATTTGGCTTTAAACCATATCAAAGCGGCAAAGCGGGAGATCCCGACCGATTTCGACGCAGACGCTTACCGATACGGAACACAGGAAACGGAACTTCCCTACCTGTTCGAAACCGCAGCCAAGCTCCTATCCGAAGAGGAGTACGAAATCCTCATGCTTTGTCAGGTTTCCGGATACAAAAGAAGGGAAGTCGCGCAAATGCTGCAAATGCCGATCGGAACGGTAACCTGGAAAAACAACGAAGCGTTGAAAAAATTGAGAATCTATCTGCAAAAGGAGGGCGAAGCATGAACGACAAAGAACTGAAAAGACTTTTGGCGGAACAGTCGGCGCAGGTTTTGCCTGACGACCGGGTCAAAGACAGGATCAAGCGCGAACTGAATATCGCTCCGGACGAAGAGTCGTACGCGCTTGCCCACGGCGGCAGCGCGCCCGCCCGGATAAAAAAACGAATCATTTTGATCGCGGCGGCAGTCGTACTCGCAACGGCGCTTTGTTTGGGCATCTTATTGCCCGTTTTCAACCGCAGCACCCCGTCCGTTCCCGGCGGTTTGGGAAAATTCGACCAAATTTTGAGCACCGAAGATTTTTATGTATTCGGCGCGGCTTCCGTCGGGTCTTTGCTCTCCGCTAAAAGCATCGCTCCTTCGGCGTCGGCCGCACAGTTCTCAAGCAAAAGATCTCTTTCCTCCTATACCTCCCCCGCCGAACGCTCTGCCGAAAGCAACGCCGAAATCATCGAGACCGTAAACGGTTACATGGCTTTGGCGGAAAGTCTTCTCAGCGAAGGAAATATCGCGCATACTGTGCCGCAAACGCCCGCCAATGCGGACGATGCTGAAAAATATCAGTTCCAAACGGCGATCTCTTACAGCGATCTGCTCGGAAACAGCGTAACATATATTCTGTGCTACAACGAAGTACGCACGGGATACGAAGAAGAGGGAAAAGAGACGGAAACCGAGTATTCCATCGAAGGAATCCTGCGCTTGGGAGACGGAGCGAACGCCGACGAATATGAAGTGCGCGGCTCCCGCGAATCGGAAACCGACTCGGATGAATCGGAATCGGAACTGCAATTTACGGCCTATTTGGGCGGAAAACCATATATCCGTATGGAACAGGAGGCAGAACAGGAAGAGGGCGAAACCGAACAAAAGTATTCTTATACGTATTACGACACCGAAACGGGAACGGCTGTTGAACGCACCGTAGTCGAATACGAAGAAGAAGGCGGAGAACTCGAACTGAAAATGACCGTGGATAAAGCCGACGGTTTGCGCGACGAACTGCTGTTTCGCAACGGCACGCAAAAAGACACCCTTCTCGTACGGGCGGCGTTCGGCGAGGCCGAAACCGTTTATATTACGGTTTATATCCTCGAAGGGCGATACCATTATGAATTTTCTAACGGCGACGAATACGACGGCGACCGCCATCACGATGAGGACGACGATGATGACGACGAAGACGATGACGGCGAAACCGAAGACGACGACCGCGATGACGACTAAAAAGCGGGAGGGTTCATGGCAACCCTCCCCTTTTTATTGGGGGCGCAACGAAAGCATTCAAAATAATTTTTAAAAATTTTTTGATTTTACCAACAAAACTCCTTTTTTTTCGGTTATATATGCGTAAGGAAAACAACAAATCGTTTTTCTAATTCAAAAAAAGGAGATCGAATCATGAAAAAACTTTTACTCACTTTATTGGCTGCGGCCCTGTGTTTCTCCATCGCATTCGGCATTGCGGCATGCGACGATGCGTCCTCCGACCGGGGCAACAATTCGGCGCCTTCCGGGAACAGCGAACAGGTATACAGCTTCAGCGCCCTTTCCGCCGGCACGCTCATCTCATCCATGAACGGCGGCAGCGCCGCGCAAACGGCGAAAGCTTTGGGGCTCTCCTCCCCCGTCAATGCGGCGGCTGTAACCGATGAGGAAACAGTCAGCGAACTGAACGGCTATATGCATTTGGTCGAAAGCATCCTCAGCGACGGCGCATATACCGTAAACGCCGAACAATCGGACAGAGAAGGTTATTCCGTAAAAGAAACGATTTTATACAGAGACATGTTGGGCAATACGCTTGAATATGTTCTCTACTACAATGAGATCGGGCCCGGCGCCAAAACTGCGGGCTACGCCGTCTCAAAAGACTTCGACGATCGCGATGACGATGACAGAGACGACGACAGAGACGACGACCGCTATGACGACGACAGAGGCGAAGCGGAAAAAGAATACCGCATTGAAGGGATCATGCTCATAGACGGGGCCGAATACGCGGTGCGCGGAGAAAAAGAATCGGAAACGGACGGCGACGAAACGGAAAACGAGACGAATTTCACCGTTGTTTTGGATGAAGCGGCGAACTCTTACCTTCGCGTACAATACTCTTCCGAAACAGAAACCGGAGAAGCGGAACAAGAATATACTTATTCGGTTTACGAAAACGGAACGCTGCAGGAACGGTGCTCTCTTGATTATGAAGAAGAACACGACGAAACGGAAATCGAACTCGGCCTCTACGACAAGGCCACAGGTTCGACGACGCGGTTCTTTTTTGAACGCGACGACAGAAACGGCATTATCATCCGCGTAGGCGACCGAAACGCCGCGCAGAGTTACCGGGTAACCATCGAAGCGGACGAAAACGGCGGAACGAAATACGTATACGAATATGCCGGCGGCAGATTGGAGTACGGCAGAAGCTGACAACAACTTAAAAGACGACCTCAACCGAGGTCGTCTTTTTACAATTTTTCACAAGCATATCGCCGCAAATATCCGGCATTTCGATCGCGGTAACTGCCGTCTTCCACATGTGCAAGCCAGTCCGGATGTTCCGCATACCATGCGACCGTGCGCACGATCCCCTCGCGCATTTTTTCGGAAGGCCCCCACCCGAATTCGCGGCTGATTTTTGCACTGTTCACGGCATAACGGCGGTCATGTCCCTTGCGGTCGGCCACAAAGCGAACGAGCGATTCGCTCTGCCCCAGCGAGCGCAGGATCAAGCGAACCAAATCGAGGTTTGCCATCTCTTCGCCGCCCACATTATACACTTCTCCGCTTCGCCCGCCGCGCAGAACGAGATCCACCGCGCGGCAGTGATCCTCCGCGCTCAGCCAATCGCGCACATTCTTCCCGTCTCCGTACACAGGGACAGGCTCGCCCCGCAGAGCATGCGCCGCCGCGAGAGGGATCAGCTTTTCCGGAAACTGATACGGACCGTAGTTGTTGGAACTCCTCGTAACGGTTACGAAAGCGCCGTACGTGCGAAAATAAGACAGTACCAGCAGATCCGCCCCCGCTTTGCTCGCCGAGTACGGCCCGGACGGACGGAGCGGAGACGTTTCGGTAAACGGCGTCCCTCCGTCGAGAGGAAGATCTCCGTAAACTTCGTCGGTAGAAACCTGATGAAAGCGCACGCCGTTCCGTACACAGGCGTCCAAGAGCGACTGCACTCCCAACACGTTCGTATCCAAAAAGGGCTTCGGATTTCGAATCGAGCGGTCGACGTGGCTCTCCGCGGCGAAGTTGACGACCGCGTCGAATTTTTCCCGCCGAAAAAATCCGGCGATTTTTTTACCGCAGGCAATGTCCCCTTGCACGAACCGAAAACGCGGCGAAAAAAACGCTTCCGCGATATTTTCGAGATTCCCCGCATAAGTCAGTTTATCGAGACATACGACCTCGTCTTCCGGATGTTCGCGCAAAGTAAAGCGCACAAAAGCGCTGCCGATGAAGCCCGCACCGCCCGTAATTAAAATTTTCATCGTTCAAAAAAGTTCCCTGCCGTCTTTGGCATTGCGGAGCGCCAAGAATAACGTTTGCGTTCCGCAGTAAAAATCAAATGCAGCCGCCGTTGCCGACGCGCACCGCTCCGATTGCGCTCAGGCAGGCGGAACGGTTTCTATTATAAGGATCCTAAGCCCGACTCCGCCTTGTTATGCAAGAACGCGGATCTGGCAGGCTTTCATCGCCGACAGCGCCGCCGCATGGCTTTCGGGAGTAACGCCGGCACAGCACCCGGCACGGACGGAAATCTCTGCTTCCGGACAAAACGCTTTTAAAAGCAGTGCATTGGAGATCACGCAGATATCCGTGCAGACGCCGATCAGCTCCACAGAGTCGAATGCGTTTTGCTCCGCATATTCGGCAAGCGCCGGGCTGCCGAACGCGTTTTTATCGAATATGGGAGACCCGTCTCGGTACAGTCCGTCGGCGATCTCCCGTCCGCGCGTGCCTCGAATACAGTGCGGAATCGGCAAATTTTTCCCTTCCTGCGTATTTAAATAATTTTCTTCGTGCGTATCGCGGGTATAAACGACAGTTTCCCCCTCCCCGACGGCAAGCTCAATGCGGGCTTTGACTTTGGGGACAATTTCCCGCGCCTCTTCCGTGCCGAGAGCGCCGTCTATAAAATCGTTTTGCATGTCTACGACGACGAGCAGCCGTTTCTTGGGCATATTTATAAAAACATCCTTATCTTTTTAATGACGTTATCCGCGATCAGGCGCGCGGCGCGATGGGTCGGATGGATGCCGTCCGCCGAATATGCCGCTATGCCGGCATTTTGGCTGACGCCCGCAAACATTTCATCGAGCGGAACGAACGCATCGGCATATCGCGAAGCAATTTCACGGATCGCCGCGAGCATCGGGTCGAATTCCCGGCGGAACCTCTTTTTATCCGGCACGTTGAACAGGAAAGGTTCGACCGCGATCAGTCTCGCTCCGCAGTCTTTGATCTTCTTGAGAACGTTTTCATAGGATCCGGAAAACTGTTCCAAGTCAAATTCCGCGCCCGAATCGTATTTGCGCCACACATCGTTGATGCCGACAAGCACGACGGCAATATCCGGCCGTTCGGCGACGACGTCGGCATCGACGCGCGCTTCGAGGTCGCGCACGCGATCTCCGCCGATCCCGCGATTGAGAAATTCAAAATCTGTACTCTCGTACAGGTTTTTCAGTTTCTCATACAAAATCCCCACATATCCGCTTCCCAGATCGGACGGATCGGAACGGTCTCGGTCTGCCGCGGTAATCGAATCGCCGAAGAAAACGATCTTCATAACTTCCCTCCCTCTTTCATTAGCTTATACGTTTCGATGCTTTTTTGCACGATGCCCACGGCGCTGTCCCGCCCCATGATCTCTTTCACCGAAGTCTTCTTGCGTTCCAAAACCTTATAAACCTCGAAAAAGTGCATCATTTCGTCGAATATGTGCCGCGGCAGCTGCGCTATATCTTTATATATATTGTAAGTCGGTTCGCGAAACGGGATCGCGATGATCTTCTCGTCCATTTTCCCGTCGTCCACCATGATAATAACGCCGATCGGATAACATTGCACGAGCGTCGCGGGAAGGATCGGCTCGCTGCAGAGCACGAGGACGTCGAGAGGGTCCCCGTCGTTCGCGTATGTGCGCGGAATAAAACCGTAACTTGCCGGATAAACGGTGGAAGTATACAAGATCCGATCCAACTTCAGTACTCCCGTCTCCTTATCGAGTTCATACTTGCTTTTCGACCCTTTCTGAATCTCGATATAGCACATAAAGTCGGAACTCTTTATCCGCTCTGCGGATATATCGTGCCAAATATTCATACAATCCCCCTTCCTTTTCTGTATTTTACCATAAAAAAGGCCTGCGCGCAATACTTTGCCGAAATTTCGGAAGATTTGTTGCCGTTTTTTTGCAATTTATACAAGTTAACGTTCTCTTTGCCCCAAACCGACAAAAACCGGCCGGCGCAATTTCTTCGGCGCCGCCGGTTTCTATTCTTTTGCCCCTTCAATCAGCCGAGCTGTCGTTTCATATCCGATACGATTTTACTTTCTATGCGCGAAATCTGCACCTGAGAAACGCCGATGACCTCCGCGACTTCGCTCTGCGTCATATCGCGGAAATAGCGGAGAATGATAATCTTTTTTTCGCGCTCGGGAAGAGCTTCGATCGCGGTGCGCAGCTGCATTTTCTCGATCATCTCGTCCTGATTGTCGACGGAGGGAAGTTTGTCGGCAAGGCTCTGCGATTTTTCGTCTTTATATTCGGACTGTTCGTAGATGGAAACGGGCATGCGTGAGGAACCGAGGACGAAAACAGCCTCGTTCTCCTCCATACCGAATTTATCCGCCACTTCCCGAACGGTCGGAGCAACGCCGCGCTCGGCCGTGCGCTCCTCGATGTAGCGATTCATATTTTTGGCAACCGACTTCATCGCGCGGGAAACTTTGACAGAGCCGTCGTCGCGCATAAAACGCTTGATCTCACCCGCGATCATCGGCACCGCATAGGTGGAAAAGCGCACGCCGAACGATTCGTCGAAGCCGTATACCGCCTTTAAAAGCCCGATGCTCGCCAATTGGAACAAATCGTCGAATTCGACCCCCTTCCCCAAATAGCGGCGCACAATGCTCTTTAAAAGCGATACATTCCCGGAAAGCAGCGCTTCCTTTGCGTTATCGTCGCCCTTTTTTGCCGCACGGATGTACCGCAGCGTCTCTTCTTCACTGAGCATCGGCGAGCCTGCCTCGCGCTTTTTCGTCGGCCTGCGGACCGCCGAAACGCTTGCTCATGCAAACCGTCGTTCCCTCCCCCGGTGCCGAACGCAAGCCAAAAGTCGTCATAAATGTCTGCATGATCGTAAATCCCATCCCCGAGCGCTCCTCATCCCCCAGCGTAGTATAAAAGGGTTCGACTGCCTTTGCCACGTCTTCGATCCCCTTGCCGCTGTCGGATATCTGAATATGTAGCGTTTGCCCTTCCGCCTCACACTCTATGCAGATCATGCCACCGCTGCCGCCGTACGCATGAACGATGCAGTTGGTTACCGCTTCGCTCACGGCGGTCTTGACGTCCGAAAGCTCATCGAGGGATGGATTCAGCCGCACACAGAAAGCCGCGACCGCACTGCGGGCAAACGGCTCGTTTTCGGAAAGAGCGGGAATTTCGAGTTTCATATAATTCTTCATGGTTTCTCCTCACAGTTTGGGTATAAGCGAATATACGCCGCTCATGGAAAGTATTTTATCCGCCGCAAAATCGGGGGATTGAATGTACAGGGGCGTCGAGCATTTTTTAAGTTTTTTGAATCGGCCTACCAAAAAGCCGATTCCGGTAGAGTCCATAAACTTTACGCCCGAAAGGTCGAGAATGACCCGGTCGCAGGCAAAGTTGTTTTCGATCAGCGCGTCTGTCTCCGCGCGCGCCTGCGGCGCGCTATATTCGTCGAGTTCGCCGCTCAGAAATATGTAGAGGCTGCCGTTCGAATTTTTTCCTTCCACTTTCATCGATCTGTCCTTTCCGCCGCGCATAACGGCGGCTTGCCGTTTATTTTTTCAGCGCCCTACTACAATACCACCGCAAAGAGCGCGGATAATCGCTATTATTGGAAAAAGCCAAAGTGTTTTGTCGAAAAAATTTATGTGCAAAAAGGGGAATTTTATAGCGAAAAACAGTTGACTTTTTTCCACGGATATTATAAAATAATCAAGCGTTGTGAATGCGGCGCAGTAATCCCGTAAACAGGGGCCTTTAGCTCAGTTGGTTAGAGCGGTCGGCTCATAACCGATTGGTCCGCGGTTCGAGTCCGTGAAGGCCCACCATTTATTTATTTTACGGCCCGGTAGTTCAGTTGGTTAGAACGCCAGCCTGTCACGCTGGAGGTCGACGGTTCGAGACCGTTCCGGGTCGCCACTCTTTATGAGAAAGCCTGTTTGATAGCATATGTGGGCTGCCAAGCAGGCTTTAAAATGCCTCGGTAGCTCAGTCGGTAGAGCAAGGGACTGAAAATCCCTGTGTCGGTGGTTCGATTCCGCCCCGAGGCACCACCTTTGGTGCGAATGCAATTAACAGATTTTTCAAAATAAAAGTTATGCCGCATGCAGATGTTAACTGCATGCGGCTTTTTTTATATCCGCCCGATTGCGGCATATATGGATAGCCTCCCTTTTGCGTTGTCTTTTTGCGCCCTGCCGCGCTGCCGAACTCAGAAAGGAAATCCTCGTCTCCCCGCGACGGTCTGCGGCCTTACGGATGCCCTCCGCCCATTTTCCCGCGGAACGGCATCCTTGCCTTGTGCCGTTGTTAAATTTGATTGCTGATTTTTTATCTGCCGCCGCAAAAAAACGGCTGTGTGCTGTTTCCGCGCTGAAAAGGGGGAGGCGCTTTCAAACAGAAGCGTCTCCTCCTTTTTTGCCGCGTCGCGGCATCGCAAAACACAGTTACGCTTATAAATATTACCGATCGGCAAACCTCGTGCAGCCTTTAATCGAATTGCGCCGCATAAATTTCGGCATAGAATCCCCTGCGGGACAACAAATCTTCATGCCTTCCCCGCTCAACCACGTCTCCGTCTTTGATAACTAAGATCGTATCGGCATTGCGTACGGTCGTGAGTCTATGCGCGATGACAAAGCAGGTCCTGCCGCGCATCAGCTTTGCCATCGCATCGCGGATCATGATTTCGGTGCGCGTATCCACATTGCTCGTCGCCTCGTCAAGGATCAGGATTTTTGCCGGCGAAAGCATTGCGCGCGCGATCGTCATCAGTTGCTTCTGCCCCTTGGACAGCGCGCCGCCGTCGGTAAGAACGGTGTCGTATTTCTGCGGAAGATTATCGATAAATTCGGCGATGTGCGCGGCCTCCGCCGCCCGTCTCACATCCTCGAGCGTCGCCCCCTCTCTGCCGTAAGCAATGTTTTCGAAGATCGTGCCCTCAAACAGCCATGTATCCTGCAAAACCATTGTAAACGCCGCCCGAAGGCTCTTTCGCGTATACGAACGGATATCCTGCCCATCCAGCAATATACGGCCGCCGCGGGGCTCGTAAAAGCGCATCATGAGGTTGACGATCGTCGTCTTTCCCGCGCCGGTCGGGCCGACAACGGCAACCGTCTGCCCGGGTTCGGCCGTAAACGACAAGTCTTCGATAATATCCTCGCCCTCCGCATACCCGAAGCGGACATGCTCGAACTCCACGCGCCCTTCCGCACCGGTCAATTCGACGGCGTTCGGCGCGTCGGCTTCTTCCGCAGGCTGATCCAACAGCCGAAAAACTCGTTCCGCGGCCGCGAGAGCGGATTGGATCTCTCCCATGATATTTGCATATTCGTTGACCGGACCGGAAAACTTGCGCGAATACTGTAAAAACGCAGATATATCGCCGATAGAGATCAAATTGAACAGATAGAAAAACGACCCTGCCGTACTGATCAATACCGTTCCCAGATTATTTACGAAATTGACCGAAGGGCCGATCAGGCTGCCGTAATAATCTGCCGCGTAATAAGCATCGACCGCTTCCGTATTCTTTTTACAGAATTCGGCGATGATCTCCTCTTCCCGTCCATAGGCCTTGATCGTCTTGACGCCCGAAAGCATCTCTTCCGAAAAGCCGTTCAGTTCGGCCAGCTTCGCGGAACGCTTGCGGAAAAGAGGGCGCACGGTCCTGCTTCGTTTGACGGTTATGAGCACGGATATCGGGAGCGTGATCACAAACACGCCGAGCAACGCGGGAGACGTTAAAATCATCCCGATCAGCGCGCCCGCAACGGTAATGATCCCTGTTGCCGCCTGTAAAATATCGTTGGAAAGCGAAGCGTTTACCGTATCGATATCGTACGAGATGCGGTTTATGAGATCGCCCGCCTGCACGCGGTCCAACGCGCCCACAGGCAAAGACAGGATCTTTTCGAAAGCATCCTGGCGCATGCGCCGCACGATCTTTTGGCTCAATCGGATCATCAGGACCGAAAGGATATACGAAAGCGCCGAAGATACGACGTAAAAGACCGCCATCCAAAGACAAAAACGCCCGACTGCGGCAAAATCCACGCCCGTTTTCAAATCGATGGCGTCGATCGCTTTGCCCGAAAGCCAGGGGCCGAGCAAGGCGAACAGATTGCTCCCGAGCATCAGCAAAAACGCTGCGAGAACGGATAACTTGTAACGGAAAAAATATTTCGACAATCGAATGATGACCGCTTTCTTGCCTGTTTTCACGCGATCGCCCGTCATTGCAATTTCACTGATCGGCAAAAAAATCACCCCCTTCCGCTTGCGGCAAAATTTCCTCTTCATGCTGCGACGCGTAAATGCGGCGGTACGTTTCGCAAGTCTGCATCAATTCCTCGTCGCTCCCGAACCCCGCGACCTTTCCGTTTTCCAAAACGAGGATGCGGTCCGCAAAGCGCACCGAACTGATCCGCTGCGCAATCAGGATCACCGTGGAATTCGGCAAATTTTTTAAAAGAGTTTTCCGAAGTTCCGCATCCGTGCGGTAATCGAGCGCGCTGGAAGAATCGTCTAAAACGAGTATTTCCGGCGAAGACGCCAACGCGCGTGCGATCAGCAGCCGCTGCTTTTGCCCGCCGCTGAAATTCGCACCGCGCGCCGTCAAAAGCGCGCCATATCCTCCGTGCCCGGCAATAAATTCATCTGCCTGCGCAAATTCGGCGGCGCGCTCGATTTGTTCCTGCGGCAGTTCTCGCTCGAAATCGATATTATCGCGCACGCTCGCAGCCATTAAGAAATCGCTTTGAAACACCGCGCCGAATTTTTGGCATAAATCGCGGTGTTCGTAACTTCGGACATCTTTCCCCGCGATGGTTATCGTTCCGCTGTCAGGATCATAAAAGCGCATCAATAAAGAGATCAGCGTACTTTTCCCGCTTCCGGTTGCCCCGATAATGCCCAGCGACTGCCCCTTATCAACGGAAAAACTGATATTCTCCAAGGCGGGAACTTCGCCGTATGAAAAGCAAACGTTTTCGAACCGGATATATCCGTCTCCGCAAGCCCCGCCCTCGGCCGGAACGGGCAGAAGGTCTTCGGGCATGCGCAAAATCGCCCCGATCCGCTTCGCCGAAGCCCCTCCCTTCGAAAAATTTACGAAAATGCGGCTTACGGAAATGACCGCGTTTAGAATAATGGTAAAAAAGGAAGTAAAGGCGATGAGTTCCCCCACCATCGCTCTCCCTGCCGCCACCCGGTAGGCTCCCGCAAAGAGCACGGCCGTCATCCCCAAATTGAGCACAACGTTCATCAGCGGATTCGTTACCCCCATCATGACGCCCGCTTTCGTCTCGTTTTCCACGACTGCATCGTTGATTTTACGGAAAGATGCGCTCTCGTATTCGGATTTGGAAAGAGCCTTGATCACGCGGATCCCTGCGTGATCGTCCCGTACTTTCCGCACCATCCCGTCCACCGAGCGCTGCAGTTTTGTATAGAGGCCGATCCCCTTTTTGGATACAAAAAACACGATCAGTGTAAGAAAAGGAACCGAAACCAAAAGAACAAGCGCGAGAACGGGATCCACCGTAAAGGTGAGCGCCACGCCGCCGATCAGCAAAATGGGCGCGCGCACCCCCAGGCGCTGCATCATTCCCACCATGTTATGCACATTGTATGTATCGGACGAAAGGCGCGAAACGAGCGACGGAAGGGTAACTTCGTCTATTTGCCGTGCCGAAAGATTCAAAGACTTGGAAAAGAGATCTTTTCGGAGCCTTTCGGTGGTATCGCGCGCCACGCGCGACGCCATGCGGTTCGCCGCCACGTTCCCAACCAGCGCAGCGACCGCACAGAGAAGCATGCCGACGCCCCACAACGACAAAATCGGTATATTTCCCTGCGGTGCGATATCGTCGATCATGTGCGCCATGATCAGGGGAAGCAGCAGTTCCGCAACCGTTCCTCCCGTCTTTAACAATAATCCGACGGAAATTCTCCCTTTATATGCCGCCAGATATGAAAATACCGTTTTCATTCCGCTCCGCCTTCCTCCTCCTGCCCTACGATGCGCTTTGCGCTTTCAGCCAGAATTTCTGCGTATTTGGCAACGATCTCGCGCTCTTCTTCATTCAGCCCTTCAACGATCAATTCGTTCCATTGCTTATGGACCGCCCGGATATGAGCGAGCGCTTGTTTTGCCTTTTCGGTAGGATATACGCGCAGAACGCGCTTATCCTCCGGGTCGGCCATGCGCGTTACGAAGCCTTTTTCTTCCAAAGAGCTCAATTGGCGGGCAACGTTGCTCTTGTGCACATAAATCAGCTTTGCCAAGCCGTCCTGCGCGATCCCGGGATGTTTGCATATATTGATTATATACGAATCCTGATAACTGCCGATCTCCTGTCCGCGATACTGCTGTGTACGGTACAGATTGGCGCAGCGCCATATCTCTCCTATATGCTTCATAAAAGGCCTCATAACCTCTCCTCCTCCCGCAGTGCCGAACAATATATCGGCAAATTTGTTGCGCACGCAATTGTTGCATACGCAACTATATTATATACAAAAAAACAGGCATTTGTCAATCAAACAAATGGCCTTCGCCTTATCAAAAATTTCGATTTGCCTTTGAACGGCCGCCGAAACCTCCGATAAACAACAAGAAATAAAGAATCGCCGTTCCCTTTTTGCCCTTCGGCTCATAAAATTTTCTGTTGAAGGCTTAAATCGTTCGAGAAGGGAGATCAATTTGTTTGCATTTTCTATAAAATATGTTATAATAGATAAGCTGAGTTTACGCAAACTTACCTTCTCGCTGGTGTAGCTCAACTGGCAGAGCAGCTGATTTGTAATCAGCAGGTTGTGGGTTCGATTCCAATCACCAGCTCCAAAGCACTCGCAAGGCGCCGCCGAACGCGGCGCCTTTTTGCTGTCCGTAAATCTCCCCGAATTGAATACCGAATCCCCTTTGATCTTCCAGACCTTTTCATAACACTGCATTTTAAAAGGACCGGATCCGCTTATATGGATCCGGTCCTTTTTTCAGTACATGCCTATAAACCGCTTTATCGCTTCGCGTTCATTTCCTGCAATTTACGGCGGACATTCGGCAATTTCGCCTCGAGATCATCGTAAAAAGCGCGGAACGCGTCGCAGTAAATATATTTCCCTTCCCACTTGTATCGGCGGCAGCCGCTTCGGCAAAGGCGGAAACAGCGGCAGGTTTTGCATGCGGGATCAAACCCCGCGGAGCTTTCCAAAAACTTTTTCGCCGCCGCGGAAGAGAACAGTTCGCTGAAGCTCATCTCGCGGATGTTCCCGAGAAGATATTCGTCGAGACAATAGAAGTCGCAAGGATAAACGTCCCCGTCCCCTTCTACGACAAACTGGATATTGCAGTGCCCCTGCATGCCGCACTGTTCCGCTCCCTGCCCTTCATACAGGAAATACAGATTATCAAAGTAACGTATGCTGTAATAATTGCCCGACATGAAATCCTTATACCATAGTCCGAACAGCGTCTTCAAAAAATACAGGTAGTCGTCGTTTGATAGAGTGTACTCCAAAATCTCGTCGCAGTCCAACGGATTGAGGCACGGAATAAACTGCATATAGCGGTAACCCCGCTTTTTCATCTCCGCATAAACCTGATCGATATTCCGCGCGACGTCGGGCGTTACGACCGTCAAAATATTATAATCGACGCCGTATTTATCCATGATGCGGGACGCCTGCACCACTCTGCGGTACGTTCCCTTGCCCGATGCGTCGGGCCGAAGCCTGTCGTGCACCTTTATGTGTCCGTCGAACGAAAGCCCCACCAGAAATTTATTATCCCGTAAAAACTTCGCCCACCGATCGTCCATTGTAAGCCCGTTCGTCTGCAGCGTATACTGAACCGGAACGCGGTTTTTATTTGTTTGGCGCACTTTATCTGCAAACGCCTTAAAGAAATCAAGCCCGGCCAGCGTCGGCTCCCCGCCTTGGAACGCAAATAACACCGATTGCTTTTCGCAAGCGAACACCTTTTCGATCAACGCGTCGGCCGTTTCCTTTTGCATAATGCCTCGGAAAGCGACATCGCGGTGCGCCGATTCGTCATGGTAAAAGCAATATTTGCACCGCATATTGCATAAGCTCGACGCCGGTTTTATGAGAAGATTCAGCATGCAAATTCAACCTCAATATTCCCTGTCCTTGTATTCCTTTCTCCAACGATCGAGCAGCCCTTTCAGCCTTTCCTTAACATCGGCATAGGCGGGATCGTTGCAAAGGTTGTGCATCTCATACGGGTCGGTTTCTAAATCGTACAGCTCTTCGGTCATATTCTTGTTATAGATATAGCGCCAACGCCCCTCGCAAACGGCGCGGGCGATATGCCACTGGAAATGCCCATGGCTGACCGATACGAAATAATCGCGCCCCTGCGCCTTTTCCCCCTCGATGAACGGCCGCAGCGACTGCGCGTCGATCTCGCTTCGGAAGGGTTCGCCGCAATAATCGGCGATCGTGGCAGGGATATCCAGGTTCGAAACATTGGCAGAAGAAATGTTTCCCTGCCCCGCTGCCGGATCGTGCACGGCGAGAGGAATGCGGATCATTTCTTCCGAAAGATAGCAGTTTTTATCGATATGTCCGCCATGCGAGCCCAAGGCGTCGCCGTGATCGGCCGACCAAATAACGACGGTATCCTCGTACAGCCCGCTGCGCTTGAGCGCGTCGATGATCCGCCCGGCCGCCGCATCGCACATCGTATTCTGCGCATACGCATAGCGCAGCATCTTTTTCCAATTGGCTTCGCTCTGCGGGTTGGGAATGATGATCTGTTTATCCTTAGACAGCGAATACGCATCCTCAAAGCGATAGATGGGTGGCTTGTCTTTTAAGTCGTCGTTAAAGCTTCCGTACATGGAAAACTCCGATTCATCGTACATATCGAGGTATTCCTTCGTCGGAAAATAGGGCTGATGCGGACCCCAGAAATCGACGCGGAGCGCAAACGGGCGGCCGCTTCTCTCCTTTGCAAAACGTTCGATCTGTTCGCATGCGCGGTTTGCAAGATAAAAGCATTCGTGCGTATCCGCGGGCGTAAGCAATGTACCGAACGTGTACGTATACAGGAACGGGAAGCCCGCAAGATCGGCTACTTCGCCCTCTTTAAAATACTGACGATCGGATTCGCTGAAATGTACATACCCTTTCGGACTTTCCAAGCCGCGCTCCCGCAAATAATTTTTATAGTCTTCGAGCGTATACGGATTCCCGTACCCCTCGGGCGAAAAGCCCTTGTTCCCCAACGATTGGGCGTTTCCCTTTCCCGCGTGCCATTTTCCCAAATAATAGGAATCGTATCCCGCGCGCTGCAGGCTCTCGAAATAGGTTTCCTCTTCGATGGGGGTCATCTCGTTGCGCACCTGGCCGTGTTTATGCGGATACAGCCCGTTGAGCATGGAACGGCGGGCAGGTCCGCACAGCGGACAGACAGAGAAGGCGTCCTCAAAAAAAGTCGCCTCCTTCCTGAATGCATCAAAGCAGGGGCGGCGTATCTTTACGCCGCCGTCTGCCCCGTGCCGATAAAACAATTGATGATCGAACAGGATCATCACGATATTCGGCTGCTTTTTCATGGCTCTCCTTTTACAGATTCACAAGCGGAATGTTGTCCTTTTCTTCGATCTGCCATTCGCGGAGCATCCGTTTCATGACGGCGATCCTCCCTTGCATTTCCGGCTCGAAGATGAGATTATTCATTTCGTGTTTATCGTTTTGAAGGTCATACAGCTCGTCGATATCACCGTAATAATACGTATATTTGAATCCGTCATAATAGAGCGTACGGGCCCTCGTACCCGTGAAATGCCCGTTCGTTTCGCAGACCATGTATTCGCGCGGCTGCGCGCTTCCGTCGATCAGATCGAGCAGGCTCATGCCGGCTACATCTTCCGGAAATTCCAAACCGACGACATCCAGCATGGTCACGGGGACGTCCGCAGTGTTGACGTACGACGTATTTACCGTACCTGCCACGTCCGCAAAATCGGGGTCGCGCACCGTCATATTGATATCCAAAATCTCCTCAATCATGTAGCATTCCTTGTCCACATGTCCGCCGTGCGAACCGAGCGCATCGCCGTGATCGTTCGTCCAGATTACGACCGTGTCTTCCGCCAGCCCCGTCGCTTCGATCGTGTCCAAAATGGTGCCGATCGCATCATCCACCAGTGTCGTCTGCGCGTATGCTATTGCCATGTACTTGCGAAATTCCTCCCATGTCTTTTCGTTTGGCACGGAAAGATTCGGATTGTTCGCCGCCTGCTGATCCCAACCGTAAACTTTGGGTTTATTGATAAATTCATCGTAAAACGAAGGATATTCCTCGATGTTGCCGCCGATCACCCCATTCTCGTCCGTGTATAAATCGACGTATTCCTGCGTCGGATAGTACGGGTGGTGCGGCCCCCACATGTTCACAGACATCACGAAGGGATGATCGTTGTCCGCCTGCGCAAGCTCTTCCAGCTGCTCGTTGACCATATCTGCCAGGAAAAACGCTTCATGGAATTCTTTGGGCGCTTTCATGATCCCGAAATAGTTGCCCGTAATGATGTTCATGTTCGCAATGTTGAAGGTGTCACCCTCTTTAAGAGCAGGATTGACATACAGCGGAGGCCCGATCAGCGTCATGACGGGTTCGCGCTCATCAGAGCCAAAATAATCGTTGTCCGCAAGATAGTCCTTGTATTTTTGCGTCTTGTACGGCTGGCCGTACCCCTCCGTCGACCATCCTTGGATCCCGTAAGCAGCCTGCGGCGTATCGTTGGCTATGCTTCCGCTCCAATGCGTCTTTCCGTAAAAATAAATATTTTCCGCACCGAATCGATTTTCCAAAAGAACGTCATAGATCGTATCGATGTTCGGATTGGGGGCAATCCCCGTCGAATTGGTTATGATGCCGTGCTGGTGCGGGTATACAGCCGTCAGCATCGTGCGCCGGGCAGGACTGCACAGAGGGTTTATCGACTTTGCATTGACAAAATCGACCGATTCGGCGCGAAACTCGTCGTAATTCGGGCGATAGATCTGATACGTATCGTCATCCGTTCCGTGCAGATACGAAAGTTCGTGGTCCGTTTGGATCATAATGACGTTCTTTGCTTTTGTCGGATTGCTTGCCGCCGCCATCGCGGGGAAGGTCGTCTGCCAAGCAAAGAGCATCAATGCGTAGACGCATGCAAAAAATACGACCAACAGCATGCGAAGATAATAGTTATCGATGCGCAGCTTGCCGTCTTTCCATTGAAATCCTCTCATCCCTTTACCCTCCTATTTTACGATATTCTGAAGGAATATCGCAAGCGCTTGAATAGATAAAATCCGAAACAGTGGTGCCGGTTTGCCCGTCCCCGTCGATCACGCCCACACAGATCCCGACAGGATCGGAGGCGGAACCGAGCGCGTAAGCCGGAATGAAAAATTCGACAGCATAGCCGCTGTCCGTTTCCGCTACGGCGTACGCGGCGTCAAACCCTCCGACAAACAGCAGAGCGTCGTCGTTGAGATAGCTCTTTTCCGAACGGCTGTCCGCCGCAACGGTTACGATCCTGTCGCCTTTGCGCATACCTTTCGGCAACGCATCGGATTCAAGAGTTTCTCCCGATGCAATACGAAGCTGCACGCAATCGCCCCCGTAAATGCTGCCGTTTGTACCGGCCGCAAGCGTATCGTCTTCGACCTCAACGAAGACATACAGCCCGCTATCGTCGATAAATGCCTTAACGGCCGCCTTATTTTCACCCACCGCAAACGTTTCGGCATTTTCCCACGCACTTTCGGCAACGCCGTCCACTTCTACGGAATAGGTCCCCTGCGGCGCGGCAACGCCCTTATGCTCTCCGTTCAGATACAGAGTATTGTAAAGCGCCGTTATACTGTATGTTTCATACGTTTCCAACTCATAGGTCCTGCCGTTATCCAAAACAATTTGGGTTACGTTGTCGGGAAGGTCGATGTCGTTAAAGCACTGATTCGCCTGCGCCCCGTCATTGATCAGCGACGGATTCGCACTGGAAACATCGCGATGCGAAAACGCCACGCCGATCGCATCGGGAACGCTCTCGATCCCCAGCTGCGCATACGGGAAGTAAGCTTCGAACGTATATCCCGTATCCTTATCGAAATAAGAAAGATCGGATTCCCCCGAAACCTTCGTCCTCGTTCCGTGAACCTGCAGTTTATAATCGGGAGAAATGCGCTCGTTGATCTCATACACGACTTTCCCTTCGGAGGCGCCGAATATCCGGACAAGACCGTTCACGTTTACCTGGATTTTAAAACAGCGATCGTTCAAAAGGTCGCCCTCTTCGTCCGAAAGATTCAAATAGATCTCGAAGCCGTCGCTCTGCGTAAAGCGCGAAACGACATAATCGCTGTAAATGAGCTGTGTATCTTTGACGTCTGCCCCGATATACATTCCGTCTTTGCCGAAATGATATTTGAAATTCAAATTTCCGTTTATCCCCGTCTTATAAGCAGGCATGCCGGAATACGTGGCATCGTCCAAAACCCCGTCGATCACGATGCCTGCGTCTTCGGGCTGTTCTTCCGCAACGTTGATTTTTGCGTACGCGCGCGCCATCGTCCGCCCCTGCCCGTCTTCGACCGAATAGGAAGCAATATATTCGCCCGCCTCGTTGGCCACAAAGGCATTGTACAGGGAATACCTGTGTTCCGGCGAATATACTCGCCCGTCCGCATAGCGAACAGACACTTCCACGCTGTCCGAAATGTCGGTTCCGGCGCCGTCTTTAGCGGTAGGTACCGGCAGATATGTTTCCGTATCCGTAAAGCCGTTTATTTCACTCTCGGAAAGAGTCAGCGTGTACGCGCCCTCCCCTTCTACGGTAACGCTTTCGGGCGGCTGTTCCGCGCCGCCGCTGCACGCCGCCGGTACGAGCGCAAGCGCAATGATCAGTACCGCCATACACCATTTCAATCTCTTCATGCCCGGACCTCCCTTGTTTCGACCTTAAAATCCTTGACCTGTCCCGCACAATATTCGCTTGCAAAGCCGAACGTCATCGGCCCGTAAGATTTAGACGAGCGCAGCGCAAACAGTACGTCGTTGACATAGATACGATAGGCTTTAAAATTGCCGACGTCGCTGATCTCGATGCGGAAATCGATGTCGCCCTCACGGTCGATCACGCTTGCCGTCGATGTATCCCCGGTAAAATCCGCATGGTTATGCCATTGCCTAAATTCGGTAAACACGCACGTTTCTAAACGGTCCTGCTTTTTGCCGACGCCGATGCAAAGCATATCTTCGTAACCGTTCTCATAGCTGATCAAAAAGGCAAGTTTCGGCCACAAATTGCCCGACGTATCGTAGGCGGGGTTGGGTTTTAAACCGGACGTCGTAAAAGAAACGGTAACATCTCCCGAGTAGCTTCCGGCAAACGCCGTCTTGGTATATTCAAAAGGCTTCTGCACGGCATTATCGGGGAAAACGACCGAATCCCCGCTCAGAACGAGACCGGAAAAATTCGAATAGGCGTACCCGACGCCGCCGTTCGGGGCCTGCGCCATGCACTGTTCGATCGCCGCGTCGACGACGGAAGCATCGTCCGTATATACGGCATCTTCAAACGACGCTGTACAATTGTAAACGGCAAAACCGGGGACGGTGGCCAGTATATCGAACTCGCGTATCTGCATAAGTTCACCTTCACAGATGAAGTAGAAAAACTCACCGTCGCGGATGATCGAAAGCTCCACGCCGACGCTCGGGTCCGCAAAGCTTTGGTACATATGCCTGTAACCGAGGTCATATCTCTTCTCCGCGCCGTACAGCGTTGCGTAGCTCGCTATTCCCCCCCCGTTCGTCGACATATATACGAAATCCATATTCTGAGGGATCGTATTCGCACCGGCGCTGAGCCCCACACGATAATCGCTCCCCGTTCCCGTCAACGTAACGGTTGCGGTAAACATGTACTTTTCCGCTTCGGGAACTTCCGCATCTTTCCGGACATACGATTTCGTCGCCGAAGTTACGCTCGCATCGCTGACAGAAACCGTACCGACGCCGCCGGTATTTGCCTCACTGCCTTCCTGCTTTTGCTCTACATTCTGCCCGTGTTTTACGTCCTGCCCCTCCTCCTTTTCAACGGCGGGCGAACAGGCAATCAGCGAAACGAGCGCCAGCATGACGCATAGCAGTACCGCCAATAATTTTTTCATGTTTATCCTCCTTATACGGTTTGTTTGACCATAAAATAAGTGCTCGGATTGTTCGGGGTAGCACCCGCACCGCCTTCTTCCGATAAGCTGTATTTCCAGGAGGCGTTCGTAAGATCGATGCCGCGGTCATAAATCGCGAGCATGCAGCCGATCTCGACGGATTCTCCGGCCGACGGAGCCTGTACATTCAAACTGCTCCACGGCAGGAATACTTCGATGCCCCATCCTTCGTCGATGTCGCCGATATCTTTATCGGCAATGAACGCGTTTATAGAGGTCCACTGATCGTTATGTGCCGATCTACCCACCGTTCCGTTCACCATCATCCCGTATGCAAACGGCTGTTGGCAAAGAGTCCTTGCTATTCCGACAGGCTGCAGCATCTGCATATAGGCAGAACCGCTCGCATCCATATTAATGACCTTGCTGTCCGTAATCGCTTTCGCCGCGGGCTGGATCAGCGCAGTGCTCAGGCGCTCGTCCCCCACGGTAAAGCGCAAATCGATGCTGTCGTTGCAAGCGATGCCGTAGTTGTTGATAAAGCCGCGCGCATCCGATACGACCTGCCCGTCTTCGATCCAAACCGCCGCATAGACGCCGTCCTGTGCCAGTTTGATCTTTGCCGTTACCGCAGCCCCCTGCGACGTCGTGCGCAACGGAATTTCCTGCGCATCGCCCCAGAAGCTGTTTTCCATAAAGCCGTCGAGCACGACATCTTCGCCGTAAACGACAGGATTGACCCCTTGCGAAGATCCCGCCAGATACAGAGACGAATACAGACTGGGGTTCAGCCCTTCGGTAGCGACTTTCGGGCGGCCGTTCGTGTTCATGCCGTTATAAAACACATTGTTTGCCCCTTGGGCTGCCGACGCATCATTGATCTGATAGAAACTGCTGCGGATCTGCGTGTTTTTCACATCCCTCTGCCCGAAGCCGATGCGGATGTAGTCCTTCGCGTAATCGGTATCCTCAGAAGGCTTTCCGCTGTATCCGAAGAAGGACCACGGCAGCTTGAGTTCTACGGAATAGCCGATGTCTTCGTCGATCGCGCTCGCCGCGTCTTGCGCCGTTTCTTTATTATAAGAGATCGTGCCGTTCGGCCTCACTTTCACTTTATCCGAAAGGTCGAGCGACCCCGCCGTCCATTGATCGTTCGCCGCATTTGCTACATACGATCTGGTCGTTCCGTCAATCCCCACGCGGATGCGGAAACAGGACGTATCCATAATGAGGAGCTTGTTCGTATCGCCGGGATCAAAATAGAACTCCAGTCCGTCCGAAAGATTCAGCTTTGCTTCTTCCGCTGTTTCATTGCTGGAAATCAGGCTGTAATCGGAAACGACTGCTCCGATATATAAAGCGTCTTCCGCAGAATAGAAACGATAGGTTACGTTTCCGCCCAAGCCGAAACGATATGCGGGAACGGAAAGATACGCCGCTTCGTCGACCGTACCGTCAAGAACGATATCGCCGCCTTTCTTCTCCTGTACATTGACGGAAAATCCCGTCTCTTCGGCCGCTACCCCGCGCGAATTTTCCACCGAATAAATCACTTTGTATTCTCCGGCATCCGCAAACGTATATTGCGAACTTTCCGCCACCGAAGTTTTGGCTTGAACGATGGTGCCGTCCTCCTTTTCAATGCGGTATTCGACTTCATCGCTTAAATCGCCTTCCAAAAGATCGCTCGCGTTCGCCGTCGAAATCGAGACTGTTTCTCCCGCAAAAACGGTAACGGAATTGAGCGGTGCCGACAAGAAGGGCCGCATGTCTCCGCCGGTGGCGACGGTGATCGTATAGCTCTTTTCATCAGCGGTCTTCCCCTCCTGCGAAAGAGTATACACCGCCGTATATGTTCCGTCCGCAAGGCTGTTTACGCTCTGTTCGGCATTCCCTGCGCCTTCGAAAACAACCGTGTTTTTGGAATCGTACAGAGTTACGCGAACGCTTGCCGATACATCCGTTCCGCTCGCAGAACTCCCTTTCGCCGCACGAAGAGTGATATTTCCGGATGAAAACACGGCGGGATCGGTATCCACCGTTATCACGGGCTTTCCGTCTCCGTATTCGGGAGTCTCTCCGACCGTTATGTTCACCGTCTTTATATCCGACAATACCTCGCTGCTGTTTACGACGGAATACTTCGCCACATATGCGCCCGCCGATTCGGGCACAAACTCGTTTGCGACGTTCCCGGCCCGTTCCGCCAACGCCACGGTCTCGCCCGAATAGACCGCAACTTTTACCTGCGCGGATAAGTCGCCGTCCTTTTCGTCCGATGCCGTAGCAGCGGGCAGCGTTACGCTCTCGCCGAGATCGCAGTACAGCGCCGTCTGCGATACGTTCACGACAGGCTTTGATGCGGAGCCCCCATCGCTCCCGCAGGCGACAGCGCCCGCAGCAACGGATAAAAGCAGGAACAAAGCCAGGGCCGTTGAAGCTGTTTTTTTCATAGCATCCTCCTTATTTTAAAAATTTTCGTCAACCTTGCCGTAAAAATCTACGGCGGATCTAACCGATTTTTTTCACCGTTTTACCCACGATCAGCCTTGGCGCGGGCAAAACAGGCAGCTGCATATCCTTATCACCGTTCAGCATAGCGATCATTTTACGCACGGCGATATCGACCATCGTCTCTTTATCGGTATCGATGGTCGTCAATCCGATGGGTAAAAAATAGTGCGATTCGACGTGGTCGTATCCGACAACGGAAATATCTTCCGGCACCCGCTTGCGCAGTTCGCCGAGCTGCATGATCGCCGCATATGCGAGCATATCGTTAAAACAAAAAACAGCGCTGTACGGCAACTTCCGCGCCGAGGCGATTTTTATGAGATCCTTTCCGTTGAGCCCGTCGATCCCCATTTGGAGGATCAATTCATTGCGAAACGAGATCTTAGCCTCTCGCAATGCGCGCTGATACCCAGCCAACCTGCGCTGCGCGCAGGAAATTTTTGTATTTGCGGTAAGCATAAGTATATCGCGATGCCCGTTTTCGATGAGATGTTTCGTCGCGATATATCCGCCCGTTTCATCGTCAGAAACGATGCTGTCGACCCCTTCTCGGCTGCATTCGCGCCCTAAAACAAACAGCTTCTTGCCCGTGGCCGCAATGAGATCCAAGGCGGCTTCCTCCGGGTCGAGAAAAGAAACGATCCCGTCGATGCCTCGGGCAAGCATCTGGCGCACCATATCCGCACTCAAAAGCGCCTTGTGGCTCCAATCCGAAAACATCATGACGTCGTATTTTTCGATGGAAAACCTCTTTTGCAATAAGCCTGTAACGATGGAATAGTACGGATTAAAATTGTTGTCGTACACGATCGCGATCGCTTTGCTGTGCCCGGTGCGCAGCGCGCTGGCGCTCATATTCGAAACATAGCCCATTTCGGCAGCCTTTTGCTTGATCTTTGCACGCAATTCGTCCGACATCTTTCCCCTGCCTTTCAGCGCACAGGAAACGGTATTCGCCGAAATGTGCAGCGCATCCGCAATATCTTTCAGTCTGCAGACCATATACCCTCCAAATTAACGTTGATCGTAGCATTCTGAAAAAAGGATTAACGTTAATCTTGTCTTTATATTATCACAGAATTCATATTCTGTCAATACCTTTTTGAAAAATAATTTTAAATTTTTTCGGCTTCAATCCGCCCTGCAATAAATCGGCGCGCCGTCTCCGGCGAAAACCGGAAACGCGCACGCGGTCCGCTGCATATAATGATATCAGTCGATTTTGTTACATAACCGTACATCTTCCAAAAACGCAGAGCGGTCCCGAAGTTGAACTTCGGGACCGCTCTTGACGTTGCATCCGTTTTCGGTTTTTTTATATTTTCTGCCGATTTGTATTGTTTCCCGGCGGTCTACTGCTTCGACAGGAATACCTGCGCCTGATAATTCCACTGCAATATGCCTGAAATGACCACCATCTGCACAGTAAATTCAGGAAATGCCCGGTATTTCGTTTTCGCCTCTTCGAGCAAGTTTTCTATGACCTGTCCGCGGTTTTCTTCCGTACAATTCGCGCATAGATATTTGCCCTGCGGCAAAATTTTTATCCCGCTTGTCGGCTTGTACCTCGTGCATACGGCGAACAACTTTTGTTGCCCGCCCTGCTCGTAAATTCCCGCCAGATCTTCAAAGGAAAAATCGTCTTTCAGATCATCCGGCAGCTGTTTATAAAAATGACGGTGGTAATTCCATAAGTTATCCAACGTAGGCGTTTGCATTGTTTCCGACAGTAAAACAACGCGCTGCGGAAATTCTTTGATAAAGACGCTTCCCTCCGGCGGCTCTTCCTGCAATTTTGTTTCATAATAAATACGGGCGCGCTGAATTTTTGTTTTCGCATAGTTGAGTTCGGCGATCTTCTCGTCCGCATTTTGCTCTGCCTTCTTCAATGTGCTTACAATTTTATGGAAGTCATCATACGACAAAATATTTTTTATCTCTTCCAGCGTCAAGTCCATACAGCGCAGCGCACGTATCGTATTCAAGCGGACGATCTCCCGCTGCGAATAGTAACGGTACCCCGTCCATTCGTCTACCTTGAACGGCTTTACCAGACCGATCCTGTCATAATGGCGCAAAGTCTCCGTCGTCATGTTAACGATTTTCGCCGTTTCGCTTATTGAAAAAAATTCTTTCATCGCCCTTAATTTCCCCTTGACTTTTGTGTTACACAAAGGATTATTCTTATTATATCAACAAAGAATAATGATGTCAAGAAAGAATTCAGGAGGCTTTACAACCATGAAAAAACAAATCGCATTTCTATTGATAATTATCGGTTCGGTACTTTTTGCTTTCGCAGGCTGTTCCGGCAACGACTCTTTTACGCAGCAATCCTATCAATCCGGCGACAGCGTAATCGAACAGATCGTGATCGACGTTTCCGACAGAGAATTGCAAATCAGCGCATCCGAAGACGACCAGATCCACATCGATTACTTTGACAGCGATAAAGAAAAGCTGAAAATTTCCCTTTCCGACGATCATACGTTGACGGTGGAATTGACCATTGACAAAAACTGGACCGACTATATCGGCACAAAGGCATCGATCGAATATCGCAAAATAGAAGTAAAAATCCCGAACGATATCGTCATCGGCCTTTCGGCGAATACCACCAATGAAGACATCCATGTAACATCGCTGTCGTTTACGGAAAGCGTCAGCCTCGATTCAAACGGCGGCAATGTGATTTGCGACCGCGTAAATGCAGGAAAATCCATCCATCTGACGTCAAAAAACGGAGATATCACGGGCACTGTTTTGGGAGCCTTAGACGACTTTTCCATAACGTGCACCATAAAAAAGGGCGATTGCAATTTGCCGCTGTCCAAAGAGGATGGCACGAAATCGTTTGTTGCCGACTGCAACAACGGAGACATCAATATTGAATTTGTAAAATAATTCGCATCCTTTCCGCCGCCCGCTATTTCTGCATTGCCGCCGCCTGCTCGATGCAGCGAAGCGCGTTTAAACTGCGGGGAAATCCGATGTACGGCAGACACTGCGACACCACTTTGATGAGGAACGCCTTGTCGTTCCCGATGCGCATATTGGCAGCCGAATGGCTCGTAAGCTGCGGCTCGCACCCGCCCTGCGCGGCCAAAAAACAGAACGTGATCATTTCTCTCTGGCGATAACTGAGCCCTTTCCTCGTATAATAGTCCCCGAAACAATTTGCGGAAAGCCAACGGTTGATATGGCGGGTCTCCGCGGGACCGGAAGAAGCAAATCCGCGCATCCCCTCGCCGAAAATCTCGACCTGCGTCTGTTCGCCCCTTTCGAGGCGGTTTTCCGGATTGGTCGTAGCGCGGCCGCAAAGCGCCGCCCCTTCGCCCCGAGCGGCGAGCACTTCGTTTGCCGCTCGGAAAAACGGATAAACCCTGCCGATGCCCAGATAAGCTGCCGCCTGATAGAGCACTTCCTTTGCTTCGGCCGCCGTTACGCCGAATTCGAACGAGGCGGAAAGCATTTCTTTGAACATATCGACCCCTTGGCAGCCGAGAAGAGTTGCCAAAACAGCGAGAAACCGCGTCTTATCGTCGAGGTCGTCTGCGTTTACCACTTCGTCGAAAGCGAAATTTTTAAAGAAATCTGCAAATTCGGCATCGAGATCGGAAAGAAAAGATTGCTTTCCTCCGGCCATCTTTGCGCAATACCTTTCGGCAAATTCAGATACAGCCATACTTTGATCCTCCTTTACAGCGATTCATATTCCTCGTCGGAAACAGCTTCCAGCCATTCGTTGGAAGCTCCCTCCGCAGGGACTTCCACGGCGAGATGCGCGAACCATTTGTCTTTCGCGGCGCCGTGCCAATGTTTTACTTCGGGAGGAATTACGACGACGTCCCCCGCGCGCAACGCCCGCGCGAGTTTTCCCCATTCCTGATACCATCCTTCTCCGGCGGTTACCAACAATATCTGTCCGCCCTTATGATGTATATGCCAGTTGTTCCTGCTGCCGGGAGAAAACGTAACGTTTCCGATGCCTACTCCCTGCGTCGTGAGCATGTTCAGATAACTCGTCCCCACAAAATATTTTTCGAAAGCCTTGTTCTCTTCTCCCGTAGGGAATACCGTGTTTTTTTCAAAATCCTGCAAACTTTCCATTCCGGAACTCCTTTGCGGCGATTTGCGTCCGCAAGCGCATAATCAGCCGCCATGTTTTTATGCCGATATTATACTCCGACGCGAAAGTTCTGTAAAATACTTAATTTTTATATCTTTCCATACCGTAAAAGCATGGCGCACAAAAGGAAGGGGACGGCAACCAGCCGTTCCCCTTCCTTTTTATATCTGCTTCTCATCTGTTTTTTCATTCGCTTCGCATGCCGCATAAATGGCGGGGCAAATCGTCGTAACTTCCGCCCTCTTCGACAACGCGGTAAAACCGCATCCCTCCCGAAAGATTCGAGCACTCGAAACCGTTTGCCGATAGGATTCGGCAGGCAATGTAACTCCGCAGTCCGCTGTAACAGTTTACGTAAACCGTTTTGCCTCTGTCCAATTCGTTCATGCGGGAACGCAGCTCGTCTACGGGAATATTCAGCGCCCCTTCAAAATGCGCCTCCTCGAATTCCCCCTCCGTCTGAACGTCGAGCAAAACAATATCGTCCCTCTTTAAAAGAGCGGGCATATCCCGCCAGGTGTGTTGGCGGACCAGCCCGCCGCGGATATTTCCGATCGCATAGCCGGCCATATTCACGGGGTCCTTCGCCGAGGAATAAGGCGGCGCATAGGCCAGATCGAGCTCGGTGAGCTGCTCGGCCGTCATGCCCGCATAAATCGCCGCGGCCAACACGTCGATGCGCTTATCGACGCCCGCAAACCCGACCGCCTGCGCACCGATGATTTTCCCGTCGATGCGGTTATACAATACCTTTAAAGTCATATTTTGCGCCCCCGGATAATACGTGGCGTGATCCGGAGAAAACAGTACGACGCTCCCGAACGGTATATTCGCCTGCAGCGCCGCCCTTTCGTTGAGCCCCGCCGCGGCGGCCGTGAGGTCGAACAGCTTCAGAACGGAAGTTCCCTGCGCCCCTTTATATGTGCTCGGCAGCCCGCAAAGATTATCCGCCGCGATCCTGCCCTGCTTATTGGCGGGCCCCGCAAGCGGAACGAGCGCCTCCCTGCCTGTAATCGTATTTTTTATCTGTACGGCGTCGCCTACCGCGTAAATATCCGGGTCGGACGTGCGCATATGCGCGTCGACGGCCACGGCGCCCTTTAAGCCCAGTTCCAGCCCCGCTTCGGCGGCCAGCTGCGTTTCGGGCACGACGCCGAGCGCGAGCAAAACAAAATCAGCCGATATTTCCGCTCCGCCCTCGATTTGCGCCGCGACCGTTCCGCCCGACGCGTCGAGTGCCGTTACTTTGCTCTTAAGGCGGAGATCGACCCCTTTCTCACGCATGTGCGAGTGCAGAATGCACGCCATGTCGTAATCGAACGGAGGCATGACCTGCTCTTCCATCTGCAGTACGGTAACCGAAATCCCGCGTTCCGCCAAGTTTTCGGCGGCTTCCAATCCGATAAATCCGCCGCCCGCAACGATCGCCGTTTTCGGATGTTCCCTCTTTATAAAATCGTCGATGCGGAAGGTATCTTCCACGGTGCGGAGGGTAAAAACGCGTTCCGAATCTCCCGCGAACGGAGGGCGAAGCGGCTTTGCCCCGGGGGAATAGATCAATTTATCGTAACTTTCGAAATACTCGCGCCCGTCCGACGTGCGCACGCGAACCTTTTTTTCCGCGCGGAGGATCTGCGTAACCTCGCTGTGCACGCGCACATCCACGTTAAAGCGCCGTTTGAAGCTCTGCGGCGTCTGCAGCGTCAATTTTTCGCGCCGCGCGATCTTGCCGCCGAGATAATACGGCAGGCCGCAATTCGCGTAGGATACATACCCGCCCCGTTCAAAGACGACGATCTCTGCCCGTTCGTCCAATCGGCGCAGGCGCGCCGCCGCCGTGGCGCCGCCCGCAACTCCTCCGATGATGACAACTTTCATCGTTCATTCTCCTTTTGCCAATTTACCCCGATAACCGGCGATCCCGCCGATATTGATCGCCTCGACGCCTCGGCTTTTCAGCCAGGAAACCGCCTGCGCGCTTCTCGATCCGCTCAAACAGTATACGAACAGTTTTTCCGCTTTCGGCAGCGCACTGTTCGGAAGCTGCTGCAAAGGGATATTCACAGCGCCTTCGATATGACCCTGCACAAATTCTTCGCGCGTACGTACGTCAACGATCGTCCCGTTTTCCGCACGGGCGCGCCCGATCCCTTTTTCAAAAGAGGGCCTTAAAAACGATAACACGCTCATCTTAAAGCATCTCCTCGAGCAGTGCTTTCGGGCGCACTCCCGATATCTGTTTCACGACCTCTCCTTTCTTTACGACGACGAAAGTCGGAATAGACAGAATATTGAACTTTTCCGCCAACGCGGTCTCTTCGTCGACGTTTACCTTTCCGACAAGCACGTCCGGCCGCTCCTGCGCGAGCTCGTCGACCACAGGGCTCATCATGCGGCAGGGGCCGCACCATCCCGCCCAAAAATCCAGAAGCACGGTTGCTTCGGCGTTTAAAACTTTCTCTTCAAAATTTTTTTCGGTAATCGTATGGACCATTTGTTTTCCCTCCCGGAATGATTATGTATGCAGTATAGCGCATACGGAAGCGAAAAACCGTAACTTTGTTACATAAAAACAAAAAAATTGCGATAATTTAATTTTTTTGTTCTTTCGCCAAAAGGCGCATGTCATCCATATCGAGCAGCCGCACCGTTCCGCGCGAAAGAGAAACGAGTCCTTCCCTTTCGAAATATTTGAGCATGCGCGACACGGCTTCACGCACCGTTCCCAAATGCGCCGCGATCTGTTCGTGCGTGATGTTCAGCGTGTCCCCTTTTGCAAATTCCGCTTCCTGCAAAAGAAGGGCTGCAAGGCGCGCGTCGAATTTTTTGTTGAGCACCTCGTCCAAGACCCACATGACCCGCGAAAATCGTTCCGCCATCAATTCGTTCGTATATGCGGCGGCGGCAACGGAAGTCTGCATGACTTTTTTATACGCATCCGCGGGGATGAGCAGTACACGCGCGTCCGTTTCCGCCCGCACAAATACGTCGAAGCGGATGCCGCGCAAAGCGCAGGAAGCGCTGAACAGGCACACGTCTCCCCGTTCGAGGCGGTACAATGTTATTTCCCGCCCGGTATCCGAAAGGACATACGCCCGCAGCCTGCCCTTTTCCACCTGCATAAGCCCCGAACAGTCGCCCCTGTAAACTTCCGCCCCTTGCGGAAACACATGTTCGCGCGCAGAACTTTGCAGCGCCGCTTTCTCTTCCTCATTCAATTGCCCGTAAAAGGCAAAACCTTCCAATAACGATTCGTCCATACCTTCCTCATCCGATTGCAATATCCAACAGCATCATCACAAAAAATCCCGCCAGCACGCTCGCCGTACCGATGTGCGAATGCTCGCCCAAATGCGCCTCGGGGATCAGTTCTTCGACTACGACGTAGATCATCGCCCCCGCCGCGAATGAGAGCACCCAGGCATTATCCCCGTTACAGTGCCCGCCACGAGTACAGCCAAAATTCCGAACACCGGTTCGACGATTCCCGAAAGAGCGCCGCATACAAAGGCCTTCCCTTTCTTTGTTCCGCCCGACCGCAGAGGCAGCGAGACCGCGGCCCCTTCCGGGAAATTTTGCAGCGCCATGCCGGCCGCCAGCGCAACGGCTCCGGCGAGGGCGCCCGCTTCCGTACTCTGCGCAGCGGCCGCAAAGGCAAGCCCCACGGCCATGCCTTCCGGTATATTATGCAGCGTAACCGCCAATACGAGCATCGTCGTCTTTCTGAAACGAGCGGGCATCCCTTCGGGCGTGTCGCTGCCGATATGCTGATGCGGCAAAATGCGGTCGAGCACCAATAAAAACAAAGCTCCGAGCGCAAAGCCGCCTGCCACGGGCAGGATCACGTTTTTGTCCTGTTCTTCCAGCATCTCCATGGCCGGAAGAAGCAGAGAAAATACGGATGCCGCCGTCATTACTCCGGCAGCGAAACCCAAAAATATCTGCTGCATTTTCGCAGACATATCCTTTTTGAAAAAGAATACCATGGCCGCGCCCAAAACGGTGGCAACGCAAGTCGCCCCCGTTCCGATCAATGCAAACAGCAGTTCTCTCCCCAACACGATTTACTCCTCCGCTGCGGCTCCCCCGTATTTTTATTCGCCGCTTTTCGATTATTATACCTCTTTTCGCCACGGCTTGTCAAAAATAAAATCGGAGCAAAACATCGCGCAGTTCTTGCTTTTTACGAAAATTCCCCGTACCCGAAAGATTTCGGGTACGGGGAATATGCAAATGAACCGCAAATTTATTGCATTGCCGCATTCGTAAGCAATATGCCGTCTGTCTCTATTTTTACCGTATCGCCCTTTTCGACATATGCTATATAATAATTTACTGTATGCGCAACATCTGTCGCATAACCGGGATTGCTCATATCTTTAACCAAAAGTGTCCACTCCGCGTCAACTGTTCTGACCGAAGGAATCAGCATCAAGAGATAACCCGATTCGGACGCCGTAATCTCCGCCGTCTTTGTTACACTCTTGTACAGATAAGTCATTCCGTCAATCGCCGCCGGGCGATAACCGTCCCACAAATGTTTGTCGCGATCGGAGAACAAAAAGCCATCTTCTTTAACCGTTTGCGTGCTCATATCCGCAGGGACATCAAAAGCCGCCATATTTTGCGAGAACGTCAAGCCTTCTTGATAAACGTCGCTCTGCGCGACAAGTTCATCAAACACAGAGAGAGTAATCAACTCTTCCTTCATGCTTTCGTTAAGAGCCCCGTTCCCATCAAAAATGATATAATCTTTCGTTTTACCGCGAACGACCTCCTCGGTTAAAGACGAGCCGATCATATCCTCGCGCGTCCAGATGTCGAATTTTGCACTTCCGGATTTTTTGATAGTCATACTTAATCCGATTGGCGTATTTTCATCGACCGTGTAGAAATCCGGAGCAAACTGCCCGATAAAGGAATAAGGAACATATACTTGGAAATACTTCTCTTCCGCCGTATTTACAATGCCGCTTGCATTCTCGATTTTAACAGATTTTCCGGCCGGATAGTGGTTTGCAGCGACGCTGCCGTCGCTTCCCAAAGTCAGCATAATCGTATCTTGAGTCCTCGAATTGACGAAGCTGTAAGTGTTGATCCAAAACTCTAACACTGAATCGTTCGGCATGGAACTTCCGTCTTCCATAAACACATATACAAAGATACCTTCTTCCGCCCGCCGCACATAAACATGGGTTTCATAAGCGTTCGTTCCGCCGATGGTGCCAAGGTCCGCCGTCTTTTCAAACATCATTTCAACGGCTCCGAGCGCACATTCATAACCGTTGTCCGGATCAAATTCCTGTGCCGAAACCTGTATTGCCGTATCCGTATATCCTTCCGCCGAAACCGTAACGGTATAATTGCCGGTAACGAACCCTTCCAGGCGGAACGTTCCGTCTGCTCCCGTTTCGGCCTTGATATCGGTCTCCCCGAGCAGTACCTCCGCGCCCTCGATCGGATTGCCGAGTATATCCTGCACGGTGCCCGTAATCATACCCGTTTTATCCGCAACAAGAACCGCGTCGACCGTGATCGTGAAATCCTCCTCAATAAATTCATTCAAACTGACCGACCGAACGTAATCGCTGTAACCGTCAAGCGTTATACGGATCTCGGATGCCAGCACGGGAACGTTTTCGATCATAAACGATCCGTCCGCACCCGTTTCTGTGCTCAATTCTCCGATTTGAACCGCGGCTCCGGCGAGAGGCGTGCCGTTTTCGTCCTTTACCACCCCGCCGACCAAGGCCTGCGTGCCGTCCGCCTCATAAACAGCCTCCAATATGGTTTGCGCAAGCAATTCATACCCCTGCGCACTGAGATGCAGGTTGTCGCTTGAAAAGCCGTTATTCGCCATATTGCCGGCATTCGCAAGCATTGCCGCATTGAAATCGATGAAGTATACGTCTTCCGTTCCCTCCGCGAACGCTTTTACCGCCGCATTGGAGACGGCGTATTCCGCCCATTTATTCTCGAAGGCGTTGTTGTTGCAGATGGATACATAGAAGATCTTCGTATCCGGCAGATCGCGGCGCAAATGCCGAATAAGCTCGATGATGTCTTCGGCACAGTCTGCGCCCGATTCGCCGCGGTCGATATCGTTTACCCCCACGTGTATCACGATGTTTTCCGGCTCGTAGCGCGCGACTTCCCAAACCTTGCCCAGCCAAATATCCGCTTCGCTGCCCGAAATCCCGATCGTTTCGCCGTTGACAGGTTTCATCTGCTCATAGAAAGCACTCCAAAAAGCCGTATCTGTATACGAATCGCCGATAAACAGAGTATCGATGTTCTCCATGACTCCGAGTGCGGAAATGGTAACGATCCTGTCTTCATCCATGCGGACGGTCCCGTCGATTGCAAGGAGTTCTTCCTCCGTAAGTTTTGCCATCAAAATCTCTTTATCGCCGTAACGGTCATGATCCCATACGACATAGATATTGTCCTGTGCGTCCAGCGTTACGTCGGGGTACGACACGCCGGAACGGGCGTCGAGCACCATGCAATGCGGCCAGGTAACGCCGCCGTCTTCGCTCAGCCAAATACTCATCATGCTGCGCGCAGTGGTGTTGTAATGCTGAATATATACGACGTTTCCGCTCGGAAGCGTTTTCAGCATAGGCCGGGAAGACGCGCCGAGAATATCCCATTCAACGCCGTCCGTCCACGTAAGCCCTTCGTCATACGAATAGTTTACGGCGAGATTGTAGCTGTCGTTCGTGCGGTTGATCGCCATATAGACAGTCTTCCCGTCCCGCACCGTTTCGGCAAAAGCCGTTTCATTCGCAAACAGTGCATTGGGGGCGTACATTTCGCTCTTCTTGCTCCAGGTTTCCCCTTTATCCGAAGAAACCCACATTTCCGTATATCCCTGTCTCGTAAAATTGTGCGAGAAGAAGGCCCAGTCTCCGTTCGACAGAATGGTCGGTTTGTTCATCTTTAAACCGTCGCAGACGCGCTTTGCCTGCGATATTTCAAAAGAGTTCAGATCTTCCAAGCCGTTTACGGCAACACCGGGGTTGGAGATCTTCGCGCACCATATTCCCACGTATTTATCGCCGCTCGAATAATTCGTCTGGTTCCACCACAGCCACAGATTCCCGTCCCCGTCGTAAAACAGGCTCGGATCAAACGTGCGCGAATCTTTATTATTTTCATCGAACGCGATCGCAAAGGCGCGCATCCAGGTTTCGCCGCCGTCGTCGCTGAAGGAATACAGGCAATAGTTGCCCACGGAAGGCTCCCTGTTCGATCCCGTGATCCAACAGGTCCACAGCCGCGTCCCGCCGTTTTCCAAAGGCACCGCCTCGATGCCGGGTATGCCCTGCCATTGGCGGTTCTCGTCCGCAAACCGCTCGATGGTTTCGGGAGTGTTGATCAAATTGATCGCGGCGGCATTCGCAACCCAGTAATCCTGCTCATACGTTTCCCGCGCGCCGAAGAAGACGACGCACCATTTTTCGGCATGATAACTTTCGCCGGCCTTACACCATTTTACGAAATAGTCCGTCATCTCCGTAATGCCGTCCGTCCCGTGATTGCTGTAGCCGATTCTGGGAAGCTCTTCCGCAATGCATTTAAATCCCTGTTCGCCGAAATATTCGATGACGGAATCGTATCCCGTCGAAGGTATCGCCACCACGACGTATCCTTCTTCTTCTACGGTAAATTCGTAATCCGCCGCGATGGGGGCATAAATATAGCTTGAATTTTCGAGCTCTGCAGGCATGCCGGCACTGTCGGCCAAATAATCGCGGTCGGTAAAGAGATTTGCTCCTGCCGTATATTCGCGCACTGCTTCATCCGCAGAGACGGCAGCCATATCCGCCTGCAGCGTTTTGCCCGCTTCGCCGATCCCCTGTTCTTTGATCAGCTGCTCGAAGTCGGGAATGTCAAAATAGTTGGCGCAGAACGAACCGTCTTCCTGTACGCGGACGGCCATGTTCGCCTTGCTCCAACGGCAGCCGTATCCCGTATAACTGCGCCAATACGTTTCGGTTTCAGGCCCGCGGTTTCTGGCGGAAGGAATGATTGTAACGTTGCCGAGCAGATCGTCTTTTTCGCCCAACAGCCAGTAATCGATCGCAACGCGGATGGAATATCCGTCATACCCGTCCTTATCTGCAGAGCGTTCTTCGCCGGAAACGGAAAGGTCGCCCGTCTGCAACATAGTATAGTACCCGTCTTCGCCGAAAGATTCGGTATCGACCGCATAGCGCGCCCAACCGTTCAACGTTTCCGGATTTACCATTACGTCGAGCGATTTCCCCGCGGAAAGTCCGACCGTGGCGCTGTTTTCCTGTACGATGAATTCAATATTGTCGCTGTACCCGATATTTTCCGCCGAAAGAAAAATATCGTCGTCGAGGATATCGACTGTAACGACAAAGGCGTCCTCCGTATATTCGGCATACCAATAATAGTATGCCTTGTCTTCCCCGAATCCTACCGAAAAATTCAAATAATTTTCACTGCGCGGCGTATATCCTTCCGGCTCGTCCGGATCGCCGGGCTCAACGGGCGCCTGCGCCAAAAGCGTTGCAGAAATCGTTACGCTGTAATCCGCTTCGGCAATTTCAGCCGCCGTGATCGTTCGGCTTTCGGAAATATATCCTTCCGCCGCGATCGTGAAAGAGGTGTCCTGCACCGCAAGATCGTTAAAGACGGCCCTGCCGTTCGAGTCCGTTTTTCCGTTCAAACCGTCGCCCGTTACGGATGCGCCGGCAACGGCGGCGCCCTCTTCGTCCGCAACGAAAACTTCCAGACGGAAGATTTCGTTTTCGTCGGTATCGTCTCCGTTGCCCGTACTGCACGCCGCCAAAGGCAAAACGCACAGAAACAAGGCAGCGATAAACAACAAACCGATCATTTTCAGTCGTTTCATGATTTTTCCTCCTGTTTTTCCGATGTTTCGGATGCGATCATTTTTCTATATTTCCCGGGCGAAACGCCCTCGGATTTCTTAAATTGTTTCGTAAAGTAAGAGGCGTCGCCGAACCCTGCGGAGTAACATACTTCCGTCATGTTTTTTCCCGAATCGCGCAGCAACTTCTTTGCAAAAGCGATCCTTCGGCTGTTGATAAACTGTACAAGCGAAGTATTCGTATAGTTCTTGAACAGATGGCACAGGTAATAGACGCTGACGTTGAAGTAATCGGCTATTTTCTCCACGCTCAGATTTTCGGTAAAATGCGCGCCGACATATTCAATGATGCTCTCGACCAGAACATGGCTCTGCTCTGCCGACTCCGCGTTTCCGCGGAATATTCGGATAACGTCCAAAAGAAGCCCTCTTTTTTTTGAAGCCGGCGTCTCTTCGCGCATCATTTCCGTGATCTTTTCGTCGACCGTACGGTTTTGCTCCTGCGTGAGCATATTGCAGCAGCTGCTGTAATCTTTAAAAAGCCGCGACAGGATATGATCCGCGTCGCCGAGTTCCCACAGCACGTCCGCATATTCTTCGGCCGTATAGTACTTGCATTCGCGGTACGGGTTGCGGTCTTCTCCCGAATATTTCCCCAGTTTATTTATGATCTGTTTGAGGCGGCCGCCCCGCGAAACGATTTTCCCCGCAAGCACGTCTTCTTCGGTAAATTTCGCGAACAATAACTCTCTTGCGCACTTTTGGTTTCCCGCCAGGTTTCTCTGAAAGCACCCTCTCTCCCGATCGTATGTAACGTAAATATAACCGTCTCCGTCTTCCGTACCGTCGGGATAGGAAACTTCGCTGCGTTCATCCAACAGCAGTCCGCCCTCGAACGTCTTTCCCCCGTCGCGCGAAAGCAGCGCCGTGAGATTATTCCTGCCGCTGAAATTCACATGATTCACCAAAAGAACGTTGCCGCTTTTCAGCTTTCGGATAAAAAACCGCGAACACGGTCCGCCCAATCCGCTGTCTGTGCCGGGCGTCCAGGATAGTCCCGCGTCGTACGAGTAGCTGACGCCGATTCCGTAAAAGGTGCGTACGTACATGGCGAGCGTGCCGCTTTCCCTTTCCAAAATCATATGCTCGTCAAAACACCGTTCCGGCATATCGACGCCGCCCAACCGCACGAACGTCTTGCCCTCGTCGTTCGTTTTATACGCAAAGGCAAGCCGTTTGCGCCCCTTGGAACGGACGTTCGGCAAAACCGTAATATTGTTTGCCCAAACGGCGATCGGAAAAAGCCATTCTCCCGACGAAAGGACCGTCGGCTTATTCATCATGACGTCTTTTCCCACGATAAAGGGCCTGCTCCAAACGAGTTCTGCCGCGTCGGGGTCGTCGCATACGGATGCGTAAACGGCAAACTGCGGCATAACGTTCCAGGTAAACCACAGTCTGCCGCGCGGATCGATCCACAGACATTCGTCAAAACAGCGGCTCTTTTCCCCGTTGTATGCAACGGCAATCGGTTCGCTCCATGTCATGCCGTCGTCTTCGCTCTTCAAAACAGCGCAGTAATTTCCGAACTCCTCTTTGATGCCGCCGCTGTAAAACGCGGCGAACAAGCGCCCTCCCTTCGTCTTTTCTATGGAAGGGATCCCCTGCCACAGGCGTTTGGCCGCAGTAAATTTTTGCAGAGTTTGCGTATCCGTGATCAGCATTTCTTACCTCTTTTTAATTATAGCAAAGCAAAATCGTATTTTCTATAACAAAATTGTCTTTTTTGGAAAATCAATCCGGTAAAAAATACCGCCGCAGGAAACTTTTGCTCTGCGGCGGCCAAATATAGATCGAACCAAATATCAAAAGGAATACAACAGCATACCCAGCGCGGCGGATATCAAGATCAACATGATCGGCGACGCCGACTTTTTGAATCCCTTTTTCATCACGATGACCACGGCGGTAAGGCCGGCCGCGATCACGACGGCTTTCCAATCGAACAAAAAGGAAGAATCGGCCCCGGTAAAAAAGAACAGCTGCAGGGCCATCCACAGCCCCGTCGCACAAATAAGCCCGATGATGACTCCACGGATCCCGACCAATGCGCCTTGAACCCACTGGTTTTTTAAAAAGTTTTTAAATACGGCCGCTATCAGCAAGATGACGATAAAGGATGGCAAAACGACGCCTACCGTCGCACAGAGCGCCCCTAAAATGCCGGCCTGCGAAGAGCCGATAAAGGTTGCTATATTTACGGCAATGGGACCCGGCGTCGATTCGGAAACGCCGATAAAATTCATCAGCGTCTCTTCGGTAAGCCAGCCGCGCGAGATCACTTCGTCCTGTATCATCGGCAGCATGCTGTATCCGCCGCCGAACGAAACGAGCCCGATCTTGAAAAAAACGAGAAAGAGAGTAAGATATTCCATCAGCGTTCCTCCTCCTTCGTTTCCTCGGCGGTGTCCGAAGTTCCGCCGTCTTTGCCGACGGAAGAAAGGCCGGCTGAATTTTCTGCGGACGGATCCGAATCTTCCGCCTTATCCTGCGAAACAGCCTCCTCCTTTTCCTCGCCGCCCGTTTCCCTCTGCGCAAGCGTGTCGCCGCCCGGTTCCAAAAGCTTCCTTTGCCTGCAGGTTTTGATGCGCGCGGCCAAATAGAAAGCCAGCCCGATGCCCGCCCCGATCAAAATCATCCAGATCGAAGAGAACGAAAGCGAAAAAACGTCCAAACAGATCATGACGGCAAAAACAAGAATCGCAATAGCGACGGTCAGGCGATTTTTTACCATCTCCTTAAACAATTTCAGCCCGGCCGTCAAAATAAGGAAAGCGACGGCGACCTGGATCCCCTTGAATGCGGCGGCAACGAGTTTCAATTCCAAAAACTGCTGTAAAAACAGCGAAATGACGTAAATGATCGCGAACGAAGGGATCACAACGCCGATCGTACTGATCAAAGCGCCTAAAAATCCTCCGATCTTATACCCGACGTACGTCGCGCTGTTGATGGCGAGCGGCCCCGGCGTCGATTCGGAAACCGCGATCATATCGGTAAATTCTTCCGGCGTGATCCACTTGCGGCGGTCAATAAACTCCCTGCGGATCAAGCCGATCATCGCATATCCTCCGCCGAATGTAAAAAGCCCGATTTTCATAAACAAAAAGAACAGTAAAACGCGAATTTTTGCTTTTCGTTCTTTTTTGGGTTCGGCCATATCTTTACCTCTTTTTTGACGGTGCGCCGGCATTCCTTTCGCCTCAAAGCCCTGAAACGCCGCGCAAAATATATTTTGCCCGCAATATCGCGGCAAGCGCGAAAATTTTTTGGATTAACGTTAATTCTGTCTGCTTTTAGATTACCATAGATTGCAGAATAAGTCAATCTTTTTTGATTCTTTCCTAAACTTTCTAAGGGCATTTTGGCAATATAAAAGAGCCGCTATCAGCCCGATCCCGCCGTTTCGAAAAAAACGGCTCTCCCCCTGTGCGGCTCTTTTATACTCTTCTTGTTCACTTGAGCGCGTCGAACAATGTAAGTTGACGGAACATTTGTTTCGGCCGCGCCTGCTCGCGCACGATTTCGGGCGGCAGTTCCCGCAAAAAGGGAGAAGGCTTTCCGCTCGTCGTTATGATCAATTCGTCCGCCGCGCGCGTCATACCCACGTAAAAAAGCCGCCTTTCCTCCCTTTCATCGGTCTTTTCCCCGACGCTGAGGGGCAGGAGTTCCTCATTCGCCCCGCATAAAAATACCACGGGAAATTCCAAGCCCTTGGAACCGTGCAGCGTCGTAAGGCGCACAGCGCTGTTCGCTTTCCCTCGCGGCACTGCGACGTCTCCTTCGGCTCCCATCCGCACCGCCTCCAAAAAATCGGGCATGTCCGCATAGTGCGCCGCGTCGAGCAAGTCATCAAAAGCGCGCGATTCGATGTGCATATATTCGCGCCACCCGGCAAGAAGTTTCCGCGGCGGCAGTCGGCGGTTTTTTGCAAACTGTTCCCGCGCCCGCAGTAAATTTTCCCTGCCGCCCAAAAACCCCTCCGCTTCGGAGCCTTGATCTCCGTTATAGAGCCAAGAGAAAAAGGCGATCGTGCCGCTCACTTCGGGCGCTTCCAAAAAGGCGGTCTCCCCCGATGTTAAACAAGGTATATCGTCGCGGCGAAGGCATTGTTCGATCGTCCGAAGCATGCGGTGCGTCCTTGCAAGCACGGCGATTTCGCCGAACGAATGCAGTTTTTCTTCCCTTCCTTTTCCGAGCATGTCCAATCCGCCGGCCATACGCGCGATTTCTTTCGCGACGAATATCCCCTCCGAAACTTCGGACGCGCATTCGACGACGCGCACCGCCGCGCCCGATTGTTTTACTGCAGAAAGCGGCCTTTCTCCGCCGTTATGGGCGATCACGGCCGCCGCGCTGCGCAAAACCTCGGGCGTCGAGCGATAACTTTCGCACAGGCGCACCGTTTCGCAGTCGGGGAAATCCTCCTGCAGTCTGGAAAAGCATTCCGCTTCCGCTCCGCGGAAAGAATAGATCGCCTGATCGGGATCGCCGATCGCAAACAGAGAGCCGTCCGCCCCCATCCATTTTTTTACGAGGGCATATTGCGATGCGTTGACGTCCTGAAATTCGTCTACATGCAAAAACCGAAAAGTTTTCGTATCTTCACCGTTCAAAGCCGCCAAAATCAGATCGTCGAAATCGGCATAACCTTCCTCCCGCAGCCTGCGGCAATATTCTGCGATCGCATCGTTCGCCTCCCCCTTGCCGTTCTTAAATGCGGAAACTTCGCCCAAAAAGCGCCGCGGCGAGCTCTTCATGCCGAATGCCGCTATGACATCCGCCGCCGTCTTTGTTTGATAAGCCCTGTCGGCGAGCGTCAGATCCCCCTTCAGCCGTTCATAGCACAGGGAATGGAAAGTTCCTACCGCAATGCGCTCCGCTCTCTTTACCCGCGCAGAAAGCCGAGCCCGCATCTCTTCGGCCGCCCGCACCGTAAAGGTAACCGCGGCGATTTCTTCCGGCCTTGCTCCCCGCTCGATCAGGCGCACGATCCTCTCGGTCAACGTGTGCGTCTTTCCCGTTCCCGGGCCGGCGATCACGGCAATTACGCGCACATGGCTGTCCGCCGCTTCTTCCTGCGCCGAATTGATCCCCCCCGAGCGCTTATCCTCCTTTTCTTCACCCTCCGCGGAATGCGCGGATCCCGCGCCTGCCGCGCGTTTCGGCGCCGCGGCAGCGGCGACCTCTCCGAAAAAGGACATCTGTCCGCTCGAAGTCCTCAACTCTTCGTCCGTGAACAGGGCGATCTTTCCGTACTCTCCGTCGTACCCGGCCGTCTTGATCACCCGGCCTTCGCGCAGCCGCCTGACCCCTTCCGCAAGGCGTTCTCCGCCTGCGTGCGCGATATCGCCGTAAGAGCGCAGGCGCAAAATTTCATCTTCGGTCCCGAGTGAGGAGAGGAGTTTTGCATAAATTTGTTCCGCCCCTGTCCCCGCAGCCGAAATACCAAGCGACGCCGCGATCACTTCGGGCAAAGGCATCCGATACTCAAACGCTTTCGCGTTCTCCTGCCGATAATCCTCCGGGCGGCGTGCAAGCTGTTCGACTCTGTTCAAAACGCCTATGGTTATCTTTTTTCCGCACACGGGGCAGCGGCCTCCCGCCCTTGCCGTCTCTTCGGGCGTAAGGCAGAGCTTGCAGTTCCTGTGGCCGTCAAGGTGGTATTTCCCTTCTTCGGGAAAAAACTCTACCGTTCCCCCGAAGCCTTCACCCGTTTCCAGCGCCCTCTTTACCCTGAAGTAGGACATTTCGCAATCGAGCACGTTGCTTTCGCGCCCCAATTTTGCCGGCGAATGCGCGTCCGAATTGGATACCAAAGTATAGCCGTCAAGGAGCGGTACCCTGCGGTTCATGAGAGGATCGGAGGAAAGCCCCGTTTCCATAGCGTGGATCTGCGGCGTTAAATCCCCGAAGCACTCCTCCGCAGTATCGAACCCCGAAAAGGCGCCGAAAAGCGAAAAGTGCGGCGTCCAGATATGCGCGGGGATAAACACGGCGTCCGGACATACGTCCAGCGTTATTGCAAGCAGGTCCTTGGAGGAAAGGCCCAGGATCGGGCGCCCGTCCGAGCGGATATTGCCGATCGTTTCGAGCTTGAACGCGAGGCGTTCTGCCGCTTCGATCGAAGGCAGCAGGATCACATTATGTACCTTACGGACCTTGCCGTCCTGCTTATAAATGCAACTGATCTCACCGGAAATCATAAATCGCGGCGATACCGAAAATTCGCAGAAATCGCGCAGCCTGCTCCCCTCTTTGATGCGGTACAGTCCTTCCTCCGCCGGTTCAAGCGTTTCCGCGAGCTCTTCCCGCCATGCCGGATGGGTAAAATCGCCCGTACCGACTAAACCGATGCCCTTGCGCCGCGCCCAAAGATCAATATTCGGAATATCGGCATTTTTCCCGGTGGCCCTTGAATATTTGGAATGAATATGTAAATCGGCCAAAAACATACCTCCATTATACCGCCGTTTTTGCCGATTGTAAACACATTTTGCCGATTTCCGAATACTTCCTGTCCCATAACGCTCGTTTAATGTATTTAAAAGCTTCAAATCCTCATTTTTTGCCGCATTTTCCCTATTTACAATAGGCGGCTTCTGCTTTATAATTAGTATATCGAAATCATTTCACGGAGGTCCGAAAATTTGAAAAAAGTATTCAAAATGATCGCAATCGCAGTGTGTGCCGTGATTTGCGGTATGTGTCTGGCAGCATGCTCCGACGCCTCTTTCGACGTGTCCGTCAGCGATGACGGATACCTGATCGTCAACGGCGATCAGACAGACATCAAATTGGGCGAAGACGGAAAGGACGGTGAAGACGGCGTGAACGGCGAAAACGGTAAATCCGCATACGAACTCTATATCGAACAAAACCCCGATTATACGGGAGACGAAGCGCAGTGGCTGGAAGATATGGCTTCCGGCATGCTCGCTTCCGAACATGAATATGCACTGGTATCGTACGGACGCACCTTCGATGCCGACGTTTATAAAGGCGACGTTTCTGCGAACGGCACGGCCGTTTCTCTCTCCAACGCAGTGCTTACGCTGAACGATGCCGTCGTCATGCCGATCGGTGAAGGCGCAAGTTGGTCGGTCGAAGTGAGCGGCACACTGCTTCCGAACGGAAGCGGCGGAGGGCAGTTTTTGACCTCTTCCCCCCTTGTCCCTTCCGGGCGGGTATATTTCGGGATCAATATTCCCAACAGCGCCTTATTCTTAGGCGTAAACATCGACGATAAATACTTCAACTACTGCTGGAGCGTTCCCACCGCAACCATGAGCGGCGAACACGAGTATGTGTTTTCTTATGAAAACGGCGAATACCTTCTCTCGATCGACGGAGGAGAAGCACAGAAATTTGCCAGTCTCAATGTAAATCAAAGCAACGTTACGGCAATTGACGACAGCGCCGCCGCTTCGCGCGAACTCAATGACAAAATACGCGCGGTTACCGGGCAGGATTTCTTTACGTTTACAAGCATCGGCGCAACTTCGCATCTCTGCACATTGTCCATTGAAAACATGAAGATCACGACTTCTTCGATATACGGCTATCAGACGCTCGCCAAGCATCCGCTTGCAGATAAAACGATTTTCTACCTCGGCTCTTCAATTACGCGCGGCAACGGAGGAAATACCGACGGAGAATCGTACGTCGAGCAAATCGCCAATATTACCGGCAACAAATATCAAAAAGAGGCCGTATCCGGCACCACGCTGGCAAACTTCGGCGATGCTTCTTATGTCGCACGCTATGCAGATTTGGATTTCAACGAGCAGCCGGACGCGCTCATTGTGCAACTCAGCACCAACGACTTTTCGCAAGGCGTTCGCGTAGGCTCTGTCAGCAGCGCAACCTCCTCGGAAGACATCAGTCCCCTGACCTTGACCGGAGCGATCGAGTACATCATCGCCCTTACGCGTGAAATTTCGCCCGATACAAAGGTGATGTTCTATACGTGCCCGCTCGGTGAAAATCAAGGCGTACGCTCTGAATATGCTGAATATATTTCCGGCACTTTGCAAGAAATCGCCGAAAAGTGGGATATCGGCATCATCGATATCTTCAACGCCGATTATATCGATGTTTCCTGCTATATGCAGGGAGATGCCCTCCATCCGCAGTCGGAGGGATATGCGGGAGTATTGACCCCGATCATGATCAATTACCTGCTCGAAAATCTTTGATTGCAGACAAGAGATAAAAGCAGCTGCACGGTTCGCCGTGCGGCTGCTTTTTGTATGGCGCTTTAGCTTGCCCCCGGTTCTACCGGGGGAAGATAAAAAATTGCTTTAGCAATTTTCAATAATTATAAAAAATAACATCCCTGTATCGGTGTGTTTTGACGCAGCGACCGAACTAAAATCCGAACTTTGAAGCCCACAGGGATACTGGGTTCCGTATCATTTTTGCAGTTCAGAATAAGTTTTGCGTGGTCGTCGCAGCGTTCAATGTCATTTACGAAGCCGCCAGGCAATGCCTGTTTTGCTTCCCGCCGCTATGGTGCAGAGAGTTTGCTACACTGCCTATATAATACCGAAATGCCACAATGTAGCGGTAACGTAAGCCGACAGCAATCCCCCTTTCTCTTTGATAGCCGGTTCCCCCGATTGTATCGGGGGTCAGGGGGTTAATCACCTGACGACAGTGCGCCGACCTAGGTCGGGCAGACCTGGAGGCGCCCCTCGCCTTTATCGGAAATCTTCGCTTATGAAAAAACAAAAAGTTCAACTTACTCTCGGCGCTTGGCTGTCCGAATGGTATAACGTTTATAAACTTCCCACCGTTTCTAAATCCTCGGCGGAAAACATTGAGCGCGTTATCCGTCTGTACATTCCTCAATGGCTCAAAGATTTGCCGCTTTCAGCTCTCCGCGCTTTCACTATCGATAAGGCTCTTTCGGGCATTTCCTCCACACGCATGCGGAAGTACGCTTTTCACGTCCTCAATAACAGCCTCAATAAGGCTTTTCGCCTCGACTTCATCGAAACGGATATTATGAAAAAGGCGGAGCCCGTCAGACATCGCGCCAAGGTCGGCGAGGCGCTTACCGTTTCCGAACAGCGCGAATTTCTCCGCAAAGTCGAAAACCACTATATGCGCAATCTGTTCGAGTTCTACCTCTATACGGGTGTACGGCGTTGCGAGGCGCTCGCGCTCCGCTGGTCTGACGTCGACTTTAATTCCGAAACTATCCTTATCCGAGGCACGAAAACGCTTTCATCGTTCCGCCGCTTGGACATGTTGCCGCATGTTCGGGAACTGCTCCAAAGGCAAAAACGGCAATGCCCCGACAGTCCGCTTGTGTTTCCCTATAAAAAGTGCTATGTGAGCGAGGTGTTCAAGCGCTTTTGCCCTGCGCACAAACTCCACGACTTACGCCACACATTCGTTACGAGGTGCGCGGAGTGCGGCATAAACGTCAATGTCTGTCAAAGTCTCGCCGGGCATAGCGATATAAAAGTAACCCTGCAAACCTACACCCACACGACAAACAGTTTCCGCCGCTCGGAGTATCAAAAATTCAGCATAGAGCCGCCGCAATAACAAAAAACACCCCTGTTTCGGGGTGTTTTGGGTTTAGTGTATAAAAATGCTACCCTACATACCGGGCAGAAGGGTTAAAGATTGTACACTTTCAAATGCGAGGATGAGGGAGTTTACAAAGAAGTAAATGCCCGAAACCCAAAACTTGCAGAAAGGGTACAAGATGTGCACGTATTCTCGCTTTGTCTCTATAGGACAAAACTAAATATATTTTTCAATAAAAAGTTCTATAAGTTTGCTCTTGATAAATTCAACTTAAAACTTGTATTGCAAATGACTAAATTGAATATCAAATCATTTGAATCCAATAAAAAACCTATATGTATATTCATCGAGTCTTTAGACATAGGATTATAATTATCCAATATTGAAACTTCGTACTCTATTGGCTTTTTATCTTTTCTCCCTACTCGCACATATTGAATTAGCTTCTCTAACTGCTCATCAAATTCTAAATCCATTTCTTCTGAATTGGATTTCTGACCTTGTAAAAATAGATAAACATAATATTCAATTGCAATTTTAATTAAAAACCTTGATATTTCATATTCATGTTCTTTATCGTTTAATTCAAATCCTCTTGTAAAAAACATTTTTGGTGGATTCTTCATACATTTATATATTGTTTCTGGTGACAAACCAATCATTAAACAATTTTCACCGTTAATATTTTGCCAATGAATATCACACTTTTCTCCGCAAAATAAAGCATCGCTATTAGGTATTCGACCACGCTTACTTTCAATCAACTCATAAAATCTTAAATGTCTAAACCCCTCCAAATTTAACACTGGACCTTCTATTTCTCTAGAAAAATAGTTATTACATTTATCGCAAACTACTCCTTCTTCTAAAATTAATTCTTTATTACCTAATGATTCTGGTATAATATGTTCTACACTTCGCGAATTAGTGCTATCTTGTTTGCAAAATATGCATTTCTGAATTTTCCTCATCGTTCCTATCCTTTGAAAATATCCAAAATACTATTTTTTATATTCAATCGATTCAACAATTCATTTAATTTTACTACTGTCGAATATTTATAGCGTATAGCACCTATTACTTGTTTGAAGTTGTCATCTGTATATGTTTTAGCCAAAAGTTCTATGACATTCCTATATGTTAAATAATCTCCACCCCGTATTCCAAAGCCAATATCAAGAATTTCAAGTAACGAAACTA